>Ga0194131_10001039_pt1 | contig 48081 bp, 38 predicted proteins | sample TA2KigO120mmetaG_FD_148631 | JGI IMG/M metagenome (GOLD analysis project Ga0194131, IMG submission 148631) | Freshwater microbial communities from Lake Tanganyika, Tanzania - TA2015053 Kigoma Offshore 120m | ecosystem: Environmental > Aquatic > Freshwater > Lake | place: Tanzania: Lake...
GCTTGAGGTGCTAGCGCCCGCAAGGGCTTGGAGGTTCAAATCCTCTCGACCGCATTTCCAAATAACTCTGCTGTCCGATGAGACTCGCGGTGCCTCAGTCTCGGGTCGATTCGATTTGTGATGTGCCTGACTGCATGAAAATGGACTTACGTCGAAGAGAAGTAAGTCCTTTTTTCATGTTTTGTGACGCACAGATCCGAGTCGCGCGGAGATCGAATTTGCAAAACGCCGGCGGCAAACTCTCCAGGCAAGACTCCCGCAATTGTCGAGAGGAGTCGGAATGCGACGATTTTTTGTGTGCCTTGTCACGACAGCGGGGCTGGCAGGACTGCTGGCTGCGGTCCAACTCCCGGAACCCTGTCGCGACAACGCTGCAGCAGCGATGAATGCGATCGGAGCGATTCAACCGCGAGTCTCGCCCGATGGGCAAACGATGGCGGTCTCTTATCAAGAAGCATTGTGGACGTTGCCTCGCGCTGGAGGCGCGATGACGAGGTTGACCAGCGACCCCGGTTTCGACATCGAATCGACAGGGACTCCCGATGGAAAGCGGATTGCGTTCGTGAATTCCCCTCGATTCGGCCGTGCCGATCGCCGAATCATCACGCGGGATGGCACGGATGTGCCTTTGAAAAAGCGAATCGAAGTGCTCGGCACGGTGCTGTATCAAAAGTTGGAGTGGCTCGACGACGATCGAATCCCGGGTACGTTGAGAGTCGATGGGCAATTGCTGGGTTACGGTCAGGTGAATCTGAGCGCGGGCGAAGCAAAGGCGCTTACGCCGGCGTCAAGTTGAGGGCGATTCGCCGCGTCGGCCGATGCGAAGTGGTTGGCGTACACGACGACTCTGGATGAACCCAATCAGCAGACTGTTAACGATGGCGTCAGCGTTGATGTGTGGCGAACGCCGACGAGCGGCGGTGCGGCCGAGAAGCTGTTTCGATTTGCGTGACGAGTTCACGATCTGTGTTGGGTAGCAGACGGGGCGGGATTGTAAGTCGTCAGCGAACTGGTGGGCGGGCAGGCGCACAACGACATCTGGTTTATGCCGACGTCCGAACCGCTCGCACGGATACGGAAGCTAACGTTTGGATGAGCGGACGAAGAGCAGCCGTCGGTCTCACGTGATGGGCGCTGTTTGCCTCGCACTTCGACGAATAGCTGGTACGAAGCGCGACACGGGAGATCGAGACGAGAAGCTGAAAGCGTTCTGCCGCCGTTTCGTCGAACGCGCGTTCCGCCGACCGCTCGACGATTCGCAGCGAGCGATGTTCGTCGAGCGTCATTTCGCCGAAGTGAATAATTGCACCTGGTTCTCAGGGGAATCGAAAACCCCGCGCAGTCCCGTACTTTCCGCTCGAAGGGGGATCTCCGCAACATGGCTGGAAAAGGCCGCAGTCTCCCCATCATTTTGTTCATCTGAGTGATACCATTCGCACCATCGTTTTCGAACATTGACCTGTCGCATGGTGCGACTCTGTTCGAGACTTCGTCATGTTCAGTATGCTCGATTTGTTCGCTTCGCCATGATTTTCATGGCTGACACTGGGACGAAGTTGCTTGCTTTGTGAGCCAACAAAACTGCCAGCAAAGGAGAACCATCAGCATGAACTCTTTTCGGACAAGCGGTTGGTGGAGTGTGGTCTTGGGAGTTGCGATTGGGGTGGCGTTCGTCAGCCTTTCGTCCTGGGCGATTGGCGACTCGAAGAAGGCTCCGGAAACACCAATCGGCGAGCGGTGGTGGCCGTCCGAATTCGGAGCCGAAGACCAACGCGGAGCGACGAATCGAATCACGCCGAAGACGGTGGTCCAGGCGGCACAGCTCATCAAAGAGGGACGCATCTTTCAGTTGGGTCGGCTGTATGAACACGGAATGCCGATCCCCGGCAAACGACACTTCAGCCTGACGATTCCTGGTCTGCCGACAGGACTGCCCTCGGGAAAAAATCAGAGCGTCTCGAACGACGAATTGGTCAGCGGAGAGATTGGTCAAGTCGGAACGCAGTTCGATGGGTTGGGGCACGTGGGGGTGCGCGTTGGTGGCGAAGACATCTTCTACAATGGCAACAAGCTGTCCGAATTCGGCGATCCGTACGGTTTGAAGAAACTGGGCGTCGAGAATGTCGGAGTCTTTTTCACTCGCGGAATTCTGCTCGACGTCTGCGGACTTCGCCGAGCCGATCGTTTACCAAGTGGGTATGTCATCACTCCGGACGAGTTGCAGGCCTGTCTGGAAAAACACAAGCTCGAAATCCGAGTGGGCGATGTCGTGTTGATTCGCACGGGCCATGGCAAGCTGTGGATGAAGGACAACGCTGTTTACGGGGAAGGGGAGCCGGGGCTTGGTCTCGCCGCCGCAAAGTTCCTGACGGACCGCAAGGTGTCTCTGATTGGAGCCGATACCTGGGCCGTCGAAGCGGTCCCGCACGAAGACAAGGAGCTGGCGTTCCCCGTGCATCAGTGGAACCTGACCCGAAACGGCGTGTATCACCTGGAGAATCTCGATCTCGAAACGCTCGCTACCGAGGGTGTGCATGAGTTCTGCTTCGCCTTCAGCCCCCTGCGACTGAAGGGAGCCACTGGATCCCCCGGCAACCCGATCGCCATTCGCTAACCTTGGAGTGCTGCGTTGAGCCGCAACACTCCAGGACAGCATAACGGAGCCACCACATGACCGGCCGCGTTTCACAGATCGACTACGGCATGTTCATCATGCCGTTTCACCCGCCAACTAAACCGCTCGCTCAGGGTTACGACGAGGACTTGGAACTCATCATCCGGGCCGAGGAACTCGGCTTCAAAGAGTTCTGGATCGGCGAGCATCACACGATGAAGTACGAAACGATCGTGATGCCCGAAATTTTCATCGCGCGGGCGCTTGGTGAAACGAGTCGCATCCGGCTTGGTCCGGCTCCTGTTTGTTTGAATCAGCATCACCCGGCGCATGTCGCCAGCCGGTTTGCATTCCTGGATCACTTGGCCAAGGGTCGTCTGAACCTGTGCTTTGGAAACGGCAGCGTGACGGCGGATCAGGAACTTTTCGGAGTCGATCCGAAAGATGGCGGCGCGATGGCTCTGGAGGCGATCGACGTGATCCTCAAGCTGTGGTCGACCGATCCGCCCTACGAACACAATGGACGCTTCTGGCAGTTCAAGCTGCGTGACAACGTCGATCCGGAATGCTTGATCGGATTCATTCATCGGCCTCTGCAACAGCCGCATCCGCCAATCTCCATGCCAGGCATGAGCCGCGATTCATACAGCATGAAATTTGCCGGACAGCGCGGCTACCAGCCGTTCGCGCACTGTCTCGTGACAGGCAACGTCGTGGCGGATATGTGGCAGACGTACGCGAACGCGGCACTGGCTGCCGGTCGCGTTCCACAGCGGTCGGACTTCAAAGTCTCCCGATCCATCTTTCTGGCCGACACGACGAAAGAAGCGGTGGCCAAAGCACGCTCGAATTCCCTTGGTCAGAACTACGAATACATCGGCGGTCTGTTCGACAAGGGACTTGGCCGACGCATTTACAAACGCGATCTCGGCATGCCGAACTCGGAGTGCAACCTCGATTTTCTGATGACCGAACAGATTATTGCTGGCGATGTCGATGAAGTCCTGCGACGGCTGCTGCAACTGATTGACGAGACCGGCACGTTTGGCACACTGGTCCTGATGAGCTACGACTGGGACGACAAAGCAAGTTGGATCCGCAGCATGGAATTGTTCGCGAACGAGTTGATGCCCGCGCTGAACAAAGCTGTCTGCGGAACGTCGGTTCGTCCTATGCGGTAGGTTGTCACACATGACTCGTCTGTTTCCTCCCATTGAGATTGCCAACATCGGGACGAAGCTCTTTGTCGCTGCGGGAGCCGGCGAAGCGGAGTCCTGCATCGCCAGCGAGTCGCTGATCACCAGCAGCTTGATGGGGCATGATTCGCACGGCGTGTTGCGAATTCCTGAGTACCTGGGGTTCCTCGCCGACGGACGCATTGTACCGCGCGCTGAACTGGCGGTTGATCGTACCAGTCAGGCCACAGCTATCGTCGATTGCGGGCAAGGCTTCGGAGCCGTTGGCGCGCGGCATGCCATCGAACTTGGAGTCACCATTGCGCGTGAGCAGAAGACAGCCAGCATCATCACGCGACGTTGCAATCATGTCGGGCGGCTGGGTGCCTACGTCCATCAAGCAGCGGACAGTGGCATGATCGCGTTGGCGACCTGCAACTCTCCGGTCTATGGGCACGATGTTCTGCCGTTCGGCGGTTGTGACGGGCGATTGGGAACCAACCCGATTGCCTACGCGGTGCCGACGGGCCGCGATCCGATCGTCGCGGACTTCTCGACGTCAGTCGCGCCGGAAGGCAAGATTCGCTTCGCTCGCAACGAGGGAAAAGCGGTCCCGGATGGCTGGATTCTCAATGCGAACGGACAACCAACGAATGACCCGAATGCGTTTTACGGCCCGCCCCGCGGAGGCATCTTGCCGTTGGGAGGCAGTGCGGGACACAAGGGATTCGCACTCAGTCTGCTGGTCGAAATTCTCGGCAGCGTGCTGTCAGGAGTTGGCTCGCAAGACAAAGAAGTCTTCGGGAATGGAGTCTGTTTCATCGTGATTGATCCGACGGCATTCCTTCCGCTCGCAGATTTCCGGCGGCTCATGGACGAAACGGTCGCGTACATGAAATCGGCTCGGCCCGCTCCGGGGCTCGACGAGGTCCTGGTTCCCGGAGAACTCGAATTCCGTACGATGCGACAGCGTGAGCGGGATGGCATCCCGGTCGACGATTCGACTCTGACGGCCATGAGAAATCACGCGGGGCGGCTGCGAATGGAATTTCCTGATTTCTGATCAAGCCAAACTTGGTAAACTCACCCTCGCCATTCGCAGCGGAGGAAGCTGATGCCATTCGACGACGGGGCCAGGAACGCTTGCATGGGTCTGTTAGGCCGGCGAGAGCTGTTATGTGCTGGCAGCTTGGGTTTCCTGGGATTGAATCTGGCCGAAATGTTTCAAGCTCAAGCGGCCGATAAGGACCGCGCTGGAGGTCGTGCGGCCGCATCGCCGGTGAAGTCTTGCATCCTGCTCTATCAAAGCGGTGGGCCGAGTCAATTAGACACCTGGGATATGAAGCCCGATGCGCCTCGCGAAGTCCGAGGCGAGTTCCAGCCGATTGCGTCCAGTGTGCCAGGGTTGCGAGTCTGTGAGCATCTGCCACGGTTAGCGCGTGCGGCGCAGCGGTTGGCGATCGTGCGCAGCGTGCATCATCGGATGCGTGATCACAATGCGGCAGCCGTCGAAACTCTCTGTGGTCACACACCGCTGGAAGGGGACATCATCTTTTCCGATGGTCCGAATAGTTATCCGTGCTTTGGGTCTGTGCTGAACTTTCTGATGCCTCGGCAAGAACTCGTACCGCTGCATGTTGCGCTGCCCCAGGTGGTCAGCCGGGGTGGCACGCTGCCGGGTCAGGGGCCAGGATTTTTGGGAGCCGCTTACAGTCCTTTCCAGCTCTCGCGAGACCCCAGCGCGGCGGACTTCGCCGTTCCGGAACTGACTCTGCCGAGCGGCATGACGCTCGCGACGTTGGAGCATCGCCGCAGTCTGCTGCGCCTGATCGATCAGCAGGTGCAAATTGCTGAAACGCAGACCGCTCACAAATCGAAGGATACGTTTCGCGAACGGGCCTTTGACCTGCTCCGGTCGGATGCGGTGCGGCAGAGTTTTGACATCGCGAAGGAGGACGCAGCCACTCGCGAACGATTTGGGTGGCACAAGCACGGTCAAAGCTTGTTGTTGGCCCGCAGGCTGGTCGAAGCGGGCGTGCGTTTCGTGACCGTGAACTCCATCGGCGATCCGGAACTTGGCGGGGGAGACGATTGGGACACTCACTACCAGAATTTCCGCATCCTCAAAAACGATCTGTTACCGAAAACCGACCAGGCGTTCTCCGCGCTGATCGAGGATCTGGAGGACCGGGGCCTATTGGATTCCACGCTCATCATTTGGATTGGCGAGTTTGGCCGCACTCCCACTGTGACCAAGGCCGAAGGGGGTGGTCGCGATCACTGGCCCGATTGTTTCAGCGTGGTCCTGGCCGGCGGCGGCGTGAAGGGTGGTGCCGTCTACGGGTCGAGCGACAAACGAGCCGCCTATCCAGACTCGGACCCCGTTTCGTGCGGTGACTTGGCGGCGACGCTTTTTTGGCGGTTGGGCCTGGATCACACCCGCGAGATTCATGACCGAATCGGACGGCCAATTCGCGTGGGCGAGGGGGAACCGATCCGCAAAATCTTCTTGTGATGAACGGGACTCGGCCACAACGAACCAAAGTAGAACTCATGACCAAGTCTCAACCGTTACGGCTCGGCATGTTCGTGATGCCAATCCATGATCCTGCGAAGCCGCTGGCTCAGTGTCTCGACGAAGACCTTGAATTGGCGATGAAGTGTGAGGAACTTGGCTTCGACGACTTCTGGGTCGGCGAGCATCATTCCTCCAGCGTCGAGAACATCGTGATGCCAGAAATCTTTCTGGCGAAAGTGCTCGGCCTGACGAAACGTATTCGAGTCGGGCCGGCTCCGGTTTGCTTGCAGTATCACCATCCGGTGCATGTCGCCGGGCGGTTGGCGTTTCTCGATCACCTGTCGCACGGACGGCTCAATGTCTGCTTCGGGCCAGGAGCCATTCCGACCGACATGGAAATCTTCGGAGCACATCCCAAAGACACGGCCGCTCGTGTCTCTGAGGCAATCGACATGATCTTGAAAATGTGGCAAGGGGACGTCCCGATCGACATCGCAGGTCAATTCTGGAACGTGCGGATGAAGGACCATCTGCATCCGCAGTTTGGAGTCGGTCATCTCCACAAACCATTCCAGCAGCCTCACCCGCCGATCTACGTTCCGAGCGTCAGTCGCAACTCGGTCGGTTTGCAGAAGGCGGCCCAACGGGGCTTTCGCTTCATCAGTCATCACATGCTCCATGCGGACACGCTGGCCGAGCAGTGGCAAACGTACGCGCAGGCCGCCTCGGCCGCAGGTCGAGATGCCGATCCTTCCGACTGGGCCGTGTCCCGCAACGTCTTCGTTGCCGATTCGACGGACGAGGCGCGGCGGATCGCCCGAACAAATTCGCTCGGCTCGTGCCTCCAGTACATCCTCGATTTGACGCGAGCGACGGCGCCCAATGGCGTCGCGATGTGGAAGCGCGAAGCTTCGCAAAGTGACTTGGATTGCAACCTGGATTACTTTCTCAATGAGGTCGTCATCGCCGGCGATCCCGAACATGTGGCCTCGCAGTTGGTGCAACTCCGCGAGCGGATCGGCCCGTTCGGCTCGCTGGTGCTGGTGGCCCACGACTGGGACAATCGTCAGCGCTGGCTGCGCAGCTTGGAGTTATTCGCCAATGAGGTCGTTCCACGCGTCAATTCCGCGATCGGAACCGATTCAAGAACAGTGAAACGGACATCATGATCAGCACCAATATCAACAAGATGCGAGAGAAACTGGCAGCCGGTGAGATCGTGCTCGGCGCGGGGATTACGACGACCGATCCCTCCGTCACAGAAGCGCTGGCGGGCAGCGTCGACTTTGTCTGGATCGACTTGGAGCACAACGCGATGACGACCGAGTCGATGCTCGGTCACTTGATTGCCGCTCGCGCCGGCGGGGTCGCTGCGATCGTTCGCATCCCGAACAACGACGTCGCCTGGATCAAACGCGTGCTGGATTCCGGGGCAGAGGGAATCATCCTTCCGCGATCTTACTCTGCGAAAGAAGCGGCAGATTTTGTCTCGGCTTGCCGTTATCCCCCCATGGGCACACGCGGGTTTGGACCAAGACGCCCGATGCAATATGGCCGCATGGAACAGCAGGCTTATTTGGCTCAAGCCAATCGCGACATCTTTGTGACGGTCCAAGTCGAAACCGTCGAACTGCTGGCAGAGATTGACGAGGTGCTCAAAATCGAAGGGCTCGATTCTCTGGTGATGGGGCCGCAAGACCTGTCGGGATCAATGGGACGTCTCGGCGAGACCACGCATCCGGAAGTCCTGAATGCGATCCGATCCATCGCCACGAAAGCGAAGGCCGCCGGCAAGTTTTTGGGATCTGGTTTGGGAGCGAATCCGCAATTCGCGAAGACGCTGATCGATTGCGGCGTCCAATGGATGCAGGCGGGCCTCGACGTGGAGTACATGATCAAAGGTTGCGACCGCACCTTCCGCGAAATCCGCAATAGTGAATCGTAGGAATGAGACCCCGCTGTCAGTTCGCGACGTAAAAACTGGCGGAATTTCGATCGGAATTGACCTGAAATCTCGTTCCAGCCTACAACCCCGCCCCCTCTGATTCTCACTTCCGAGCCACTCTGGCTGAACCCATTCCCATTTTCTTTCGGTCTGTCCGCACGATGCGGTTTTCGTCCGTCATTCACCGGTTGGCATTGGTGCTGTTGTGCTGCGGTGTGCTCGCCTGTGAGAGCATGCCGTTCGGGCGTTCGTCGACGCAGCGAGCCACGACATTCAAACTGCCGTCGCTCGTACCGCCACGCGATTCGGTGGAAGTAGACATTGTCTTTGTGGATCGGCCAGTCAGTGATCCGCTGCTGGGAAAGTCGCTGTGGCGAGAAGTCGATCAGGTCGGAACACTGACCGCTGATCAACGCGCTGCTCTTCGCGAAGCGGGCATCTTGGTCGGGCACGTTGGGTCGTCTCCACCCGATGCATTGCAGGCGTTGCTCAAGCTGACGGATGAAGATCGAGAGCGTCAAAGGCGCGAAGCCAACGGTATCCCGACGACGGCCTCGCGTCGTGTGGCTCTTCCAGCCGGTTCTGACACGGAAGTCTGGTCGAATGAAGCGATGGCCCAAAAAAAAGTGACTCTGCCAGAAGGCAAGTCATTGGACTTGTCCAATCTGCGGGGCCTGTTGCGGTTGCGAGCCGAACGGAGCCTGGATGGCTGGGCGCGGCTGGACTTCACTCCCGAGTTGCATCACGGTCAGACGGGGACTCGTCCATTCGCCACGGCAACCGGCTGGATGTATCGAACGACCCAAGAGGTCATCCCCTGTTTCGCTCAGCAATTCTCGGCAACGCTGAATGTCGGCGAGATGCTCGTGATGACCTGTGACCGCGATCGCTCTGGAACCTTGGGCCAAAGCCTGTTCCAGTTTGAGGACAGCACCGGCTCCAAGCAACGACTGGTTGTCGTGCGTCTGGCCGATCTGCGCGAAATCATTCCCAAGCGAATGCGAACCGAGTAGCACGGACTCGTTGGTCGACGACACGATCATGCATTTGAGCTTTGCCCGCGAATTGTCCAGTGGCGATTGCTGACACTTGAAGTTGGGACTATCGACCGACTGAAATCCTCGTGGCCATTCACGACCGAACGCGGTCGAATCGCTCTATCGCGAGGGACTTCCGATGAAAACCTGCTGCTTGGCTCTGTTGGTCGTGTTGCTGTTTCTGCGGCCGGCGTCCGCTCAGACCGAGCCCTTGAAGCCCCGTGAGTTCTCGACATTGGTGGCTCACTGGGCGGAGTACGCTGACCCGGACTACTTGCCGTTCCTCACGGATGCGAAGCCAGACATCGCACAGGTTGGTTTCTACGGTGCTCACTTCTGGAGCCTGGCGCATACACCGCACGGCAAAGGTTATCCAGCTCACTTTCCGCTCGTTGGGCTGAACGAGAATCGCGAGTGGCTGCGGAACCTCAATCGCGAGATTCATCAGCGCGGCATCAAAGTCGTCGGACACATCAATCTGAAGTTCCTGGTCGGTGATCCCGATAGCCCAGCGATTCCGGAGACGAAATCCAAACCGGCAGAGCCCGGTGGTCCGCGCGGGTTCTTCAAGTTCTATCGCGAGCTGTGGAATGAAGAGTGGCTCGGTCCCAAGCCGGTCGCCGATCCGCTCGATCTTTTAGAGAAAGACGCCGCTGGCAAACCGATCTCGGTCAACAATTACAGCATCGGCGGCATGAAGGAGTATTGGGGCTGCCTCAACAATCCGCACTGGCGATCGGTGCTCAAAGCCTGGACGAAGCACGGCATCGAGCTGGGCTGCGATGGCTTCATGATCAACTATTTCTATCGGCACGATTGCCTTTGCCCGCACTGCGTCGCGTCGTTCAAGTCATACTTGAGCGAACGCTTCACTGCGGAGGAGTTGAAGTCCCGGTTTGAGATTTCGGACCTCCAGTCGCACCGCTTCACCGAGATTGTCAGTTGGCACAAGCCGGAGGAATCGACGCCGCTGCGACGCGAGATGCTGCGGTTCTCGCAGATCGCCAACAAGGCCGCGTTCGACGACGTATTCGTAAAGTACGGACGCTCATTGAAGCCGGACCTGCTGGTGGCTCAGTGGAACCACCTCGGCAACTTCAACCAACTCAGTGGTGACGAGCGTTGCCTGCTTCCCTCCGAGACCTGGGGCCGCGACGAGAATTATCTCTGGTACAGCACCGGCGCAGCTGCTTGCTTCACCGACTTGGCTGCGGGCAACCTTGGCGAAGGGACGTTGCAGGCTCGGTACATTCGTGGTTCGTTTGGTAATAAGCCATTCACTCTCGGCAAGTACGAGAGCACACGGACCCGCGTCGCAATTGCGGAACTGGCTGCCAACTGTGGAGCACCAATGGGTTTCTACACCCGCTTCAAGGATCCGGAAGCTCGTGCCGAGATCGTGCGCTACTATCAGTTTCTCAAGCGGCACGATGACCTGTTCCGCTGGCATCAGCCGCATCACGAAACTGTTTTGCTGTTTCCGCGCCGAGCGATTCACGACGGCGACGTTCGTCCGTTGGCTCGATTCCGAGAAATCGGTGGCCAAATGCTCGACAACCACAGGCTGTTCGACATTCTTCCCGATGACGCTGTCTCGCCACAGTTAGCCCATCGCTATCGCCAAATCGTGAGCCTCGAGGCTGAGACGCCACTGCCTCCCAAACTCGGAAGTCACGAGTTCACCAACATTCCGAAGACCGTGCGTGTGTCGTTATCGAAGCATCCGCAGCGAAACGAAGTCGCATTGCATCTGGTGAACTACAACCGCATCGAACCGGCCGAGAAGCACAGTGCGGGGCGAGGAATTCAAGACGAGAAGCCGCTTCCCGTTGAGGGCATTCACGTCAGTCTGCAAATGCCGAGAAACGCGACTGTTCGATCCGCCGAATTCCTCACACCCGAGAATTCGGAACCGATTCCCGTGGAGGTGCAGCTCACCAAAGAAAACGTGTTGTTTGTTGTGCCGAAGTTTCTGGTGTACGGTGTCGTCCGACTTCGCTACGAAAACTGATGGAAGTTTCTGCGAGGTCCGTCGAATCTGATTTCAGAGTGACTCCATCCCTGGCTGGCACTTCGGCCTGGTTGTTCATCGCCCCCGATTGGTGATCGTCTCATGCGCATCCTGATGACTGCTGGCCCAACGCGAGAGTATTTGGACGACGTGCGATATCTCTCAAACGCCAGCAGTGGCCGCATGGGCTATGCGCTCGCGGCAGACGCGGTGGCTCGTGGTCATCAAGTCATCTTGGTGTCCGGGCCGGTAGAGCTGGCTCCGCCGAAGGGCTGCGAAGTGCGATTCGTTCAGACGACCGAAGAGATGCGGATCGCGTGCGAACAAGCGTTTCCGTCATGCGACGGTGTAATCGCGGCGGCGGCGGTATGTGACTACAAGCCGTCGCAACGAGTCACGGGCAAGATGTCCAAGACCGGTGAGCCGCTGACGATTGAGTTGATTGAAACGGACGACGTGCTTGCTGGTCTGGGACGGAAAAAGAACAGCCGCTGGATCGTGGGCTTTGCGCTCGAAGCGACGAATTCGCGCGAGAACGCGCTGCAAAAGCTGCGAGCCAAGAATTGCGACGTTGTGGTGCTCAACAATCCCAGCGCGATCGGCTCCATGACGAACTCGGTCGAACTGATTGACGAGAGCGGTCAGCCGATTGAAAGCTGGAACGGCTCGAAGGAAGAGGTCGCTCATGAGCTGCTAAATTGGATCGAGCAGCGGTGGAAGTGAGCGCATCGAACAAAAAAGACCCCGACTGTTCAAGCCGGGGTCTCTCAGGAATTCGCTGGTGCTGTGAGCCGTCGCGACTACTTGCTGACCAGCTGAGTTGACGCTGCTTTAGCGACGACGGGCGTCCATTCGGAGTCAAGGCTAGGAACTCGGCGAGTCACGCTGGCCTTCGCGAATTTGGCGTGGAACGGAACTCGCGTCCGCTGCGGCTCGGCTTGCCAGGCGATCTTGGCGTCGAGGTTCAGAGTTGGCGTTCGACGGCGGATCAGGGTCTCTTCGTTTCCTTCGGTCCCGTCTTTGGCAGGTTTGCCGTTTTCCAGAGGCTGTTCGAATTTCGGTTTTGCGGGAGCCGCTTCCGGTTGTGAATCAAATTCGTCGATGGCAGATTTGGTGGGAGCCTTCTTTTTCAAGATGGTTGGCTCATCGTTGCCCGCTTCGTCAGCGGCTCGCGTCCCTCGCGAACGCGTGCCGGTACCGAGTCCGTCGACGCTGGTCGCTCCGGCCGGAGTGGCTCCGCCGCGATCGGTCTCTTGGGAAGTTCGCGGAGTGGGTGCTGAATCTGTGGTTGGTTCGCCGGGCTTCTTCCAAGCGGATTTACCGTTGGTCGCCGGGGCGGTCGCGGGTGCAGGAGATGGCGAACATCCACTGAGGCAGCCGCTGCTCGAAGCCAGAGAAGTACCGCCGCACGGGCCGCATGAAGCAGACAATGCGACCGGTTGGCAACCGTGACCGTAATTTTCTGTTACGTAGTTCACCGGAGCGTAGTAGCTTGTTGAACAGGATGAGCAACCTGAGGAGTGTCTGTAAGACACCGGCGCGGATCGGATGTAGATCGGCCGAGAACACGAGACGGGATACGGGGAGTAACCGTAACCGTACGCCGGGTATCGAACCGGTCCGAAGACGAGGTCGTAGGCCCATGGGATGATTCCGGCTTGGCTCGCCGAAGCGATTCCCATCGTCAACAAGAACGCTGAAAGGCACGCAATCCGCCGCAGACCAAGATTCACTGTCATGGCATTTCTCGCTAAGGTTCGATGTTGAATTGGCCCGATTCCAACGCAGGCATGACACGTATCTTCTATCCGTCGTGGTGGAAAAGTCAAACTTCGGCAAACCTTATGGCTCTTCCGCAGTTTGTGAAGTTTCACAACCTTCTCCAAGTCGTCGAATCTTTTTGCGGGGCGAAACCAACTCGCATTGAGACGCTTGACCGAGATAGCGAAGGTTTCAGCGGTGCAGTCGTGCTGCGAGTCTTCGTGCAAGAAACTCCGCAAGCTTCGGAGCGTGAATACTGCCTGCGCGGCTGGCCCCCCGAGAACTTGCCGCGCGAGCGACTGTTGGGCCTGCACCACCTATTGGAGCACATTCACAACTGCGGAATCACGCAGGTGTCGGTCCCGCTACGCAGCAAATTTGGGACGTCGATTTATGCGGAAGCGAGTCAGTTCTGGCAACTGGAACCGTGGATGCCCGGCGTGGCGGATTTCAGTTCCGATCCGAACGACACCCGACTTCGAAATGCGATGACCGTGCTGGCGCGGTGGCACGACGCGGCCTCGCGGTTTGAGCCGCGAGAGTCGGAGGCAGCCTGGTTCAAGAGCTTCGCAGCGGCAAATTCACCGACGATTGCCGATCGGCTGGGTCGTGTTGAGCGATTTCAAAAACAAGACGTCGCCAAGCTGCGGCAATTGCTGGATACGACATCGAACTTGCCACCTTGGGGAGCTGAATTCGAAGAGTTGGTCGAAGTCTCGCAGAGGATTCTCGGCCTGTTCCAACTGTCCGCCGCTCATGTCGCCGACGAATTATCGACGTATCGGACCTTGAGCTTCCGGTTGCATCCCTGCCTGCGGGATGTCTGGCACGACCATGTGCTCTTTCAAGGAGAGCAAGTCACTGGGTTGATTGATGCCAGTGCCGCCCGGACGGAATCGCCAGCGACCGATTTAGCGAGACTGCTCGGTAGCCTGTTGGGGGACGATGACGAACGCTGGGCAGTGGCAATCGCTGCCTATCGTGGTGTGCGTCCTCTGTCCGATCGCGAGGCGGCGTTGGCTCGCGTCATCGACCAAAGCACAGTGCTGCTGAGCGGGCTCACGTGGCTCGAACGTTTGTTCGTGCAACGCTTGAATTATTCGAATCCACCGCGAGTGCTCGATCGTTTGCGACAGATCACCTCGCGTCTCGGCAGGCAGGTGAATCGACTGCAGCCGAATGGTTAATGCCATGCGGCATCATGTTCGTGAGGTCGATTGCTTCGCCACCCTCCGCGCAAATGGGGTTTTGTGCCGAGTTCTTTCCTTTTGGCGATTGTCCGCCGACAACGAAACTGGTGCGTTGCTGTTTGTGATCTATTGATGTCCAGAGTGTTCCAATAAGGAGCACTTCCATGAGCGATTACACCAAAACTGTGCAATTGTCTGCGGCCAACTCCGACACGGTGAAGTTTAAGTTGCCAAAAGCGACATGGCGGACTTAAAGCGTAGTCCCCGAATTATGGAACCGTTGGATGATGAATTGTTACTGGAGGAGTTTTTGGGTGCGGTGGACACGTTGCTCATGCGTCGAGAAGAGTTGCGATCGAATGGACCGCAGCGGATCGACAGAATTGTGCGTCGTGTCGAAGTAGACGATCAGTACGACATTGCCGCTGCAGCTCGAGACTTCAATGTGAGCGCGAAAGCACTGTTCACAAGGAGGGATCGTGATCTAGCCGGGGCTCTGCAGCAGTCTGCCGGAATGGTGAGCCGAGGTTGCCAAGGGCGACTCGTCGCCAAGTTGTGCCGAGAAATGAATCGCTGCCTGGATCACAGTCCATCGGTCATTGCTTCCGCTCGAATCGTGAGTCGGGCGAATTGATGATTGATCGTGTGAATCACCCGACGGTGTGTCGGAGATGCTCGATCAAATCGGCCGATGCGACAGTGACTTGCTCGCGCGTCCGCAGGTTCTTGACTTGCCACTGTCCGGCGGCGAACTCGCGATCGCCCGCAATGACGGCTGCTGGAAATCCTTTACGAGCAGCGTATTTCAATTGGTCTCCCAACGAGACTGCTTCGGGATAGACCTCGGTGGGAAGTCCGGCGGAGCGCAGATGATGTGCGACGCGCTGATAATCGCCGAGATGATTCGCATCGAAAAATGCGATCAGCACCTGGGCAGGTGTTGATGCGGCACCGACCATGCCCAGTTCCTCCATCGCGGCCAGCAAGCGATCGAGTCCGAGGCTTGCGCCGACTCCAGGCAACTTCTGTGTCGTGAAGAGTTCGGCAAGGTTGTCGTAGCGGCCTCCCGAACAGACGCTGCCGATGCCGGGGAGATCCCCAAGAAACGTCTCGTAAATCGTGCCGGTGTAGTAGTCGAGTCCACGCGCGATTGCGAGATCGAGTTCGACTCGCTCGACGGGCACGCCCGCCTGGCTGATCGTCGTGAAGAGTTCTCTTAGCCGAGCGACTCCCAATAATCCCGCCTCATTACCGGCGAGTTTCGACTCCAACGTCGTCAGCATCGCCAACGGTTCGCCTTTGAGTTCGACCAGGTCGATGACGTTGGCCGCTTGTTCGGCCGTTGCGCCGACTCGTTCGGTCATTTCGGCGATGACTTTTTCGGGACCGGCCTTCGGCAGTTTGTCGATGCACCGCAAGACGCCGGCCGATTTGTCGGCGAGTCCCAGCTTTTGTAACAGACCGTTGAGCACCAGCCGGTTGTTGACCCGAATCGTGAATTTCGAGAAGCCGAGTCGCTCGAAGAGGTCGTGGATCACGAGCAGCGTTTCGATGTCCGAAGCGTTGGACGTCGTACCGATGGTGTCGAAGTCACACTGCATGAATTCCCGATAGCGCCCCTTTTGAGTGTTCTCGCCGCGCCAGACGGTGCCGATGTGGTATCGCTTGAATGGTGTACCGACTTCGTGAATGTGCTGTGCGACGAAGCGAGCCAGCGGGACCGTCAGATCGAATCGCAGGGCGACGTCGCGGCCGCCGTTGTCGAGGAAACGAAACAACTGCTTGTCGGATTCGTCGCCGCCCTTGCCGAGCAGAATCTCCGAGTGCTCGAGTGAGGGTGTGTCGATCGGCGAGAAACCATAGCTGCGATAAACCTGCCGCGCGGTGTCGACCAACATTTCACGAGCGATCATCGCGCTGGGCAAGTAGTCGCGGAAACCTTTGAGCGTCGTGGGCTTGATGATGGGACGAGACATGGAAAGGGGGTTTCGATTGCAGATGATTGATTCGCGATTGCAGACGGCTCAGGCACTTCGCACAGATTCCGGGACAGCACTCAATATCGGCAAGCTGAGTTTCGGCTGACGACCAGTGACCTTGGCTCGCCGAGCCTGTGGGAGGAAGGCTTCGGCGTACTCGACAATCTGTTCCGGGCATTCAAACAGCATGTCGTAGTTGTTGTCGCCGTCGTATTCGCAGTCGTCGGTGGTGTAGTCGCGACAGATTTGCGGGCGATCCTGGTAGATGCCGCAGCGATGATCCTCCTGCAAGTGGTCGCAGTCGTTGTGGACCATCAGATACCAGGTGTCGTCGTCGACGAAGATCGACACTCGGCCGTGAATCAGATACCAGCGGAAGTAGTCGAAATCGTTACGGACGTTCGGCGTTTCGAGGGGCAAGGCGAAGTAACGGCAGCACTTCGCCGTACAGTGCTGACAGAGGAACTCTCCCGGTTTCAGGTCCGCGCGGGCAACTTTCGGCTTGGGCATGGAATTCACTTGGAACAAGTGTCGATAAGGATGGCTGACAAAGGGGCGGGATTCTATCGGCCGGTGGACTCGCTGGGTACGACTGGGCGACCGCGGCGAAATACCGCGGATTTCAGCCAGAATCTCGTTCTTGACCCCTTCAAAAAAGCCGCCGTATTATCTTGGAGACGTGTCGAGGACCGTCTTGCTCGCGGCGGCAGATTTTGGTGGGGATGAGGATTTTAAGTCCTGTGAGTCGTCCGTGCCGAGTCAACCGCCCCAGAAGGAACGTGAGCCATGAAAAAGTTTGGAATCTGGTTGGTCATTCTGGTCATCTTATTGGCGGCCGGAGGAATGCATTTGGCCTCGCGGCTCACGATGGTGCGTTCCAGTTGGCAAAAGAAAACCGCTGAGGGCCGCGCCAAAGTTTTGGATCTGCGGAAGAAAGCGGCGGAATCCCAGAAGTTGGTCGACAGCGCCAGAAGCGATTTGCAGCAAGCCATTCTGGGTTGGGATTGGTATCGGATATCTCCCCAGGTCACCAAAGGGGCGCGACCGGGTGTGCTTGGAGTGGGACTGGGAACCAGTCACGGATTGCAACCGAATTCGGTGGTCTATGTGTTTCAGCCGTCGGCTGACGGAGCGGCGACGAGTTTTGTCGGACCATTCAAGGTGGTCGCGGCTCAGCTTCAAGAGGCTTCGGCTACGCTGGTTCCCAATTGGCGGCTGCGTCCGGAAGAGGAGGAAGAGAGTCAGACGTGGCGGTACGGTCCGAACTGGCGCATTCGCTCAAATATTCCACTGGATCACAAAACGCAATTCTCGAAATTCGAGATGATGATCCTCACCAAGGACGAATTGTTGGCCGCACAACAGCAGCACCTGCAGCTTCAACAGAATGCCAAGGCCAAAGCGGAGGAGCATCTGTCGCTGCGGATGAAGGAACTCAAGGGAGATCCTGATCAGGCCAATCAGAGCCTCGACAAGTTTCTCCTTGAGGGCTATCACAAGGCGGTGGCAGATTTGGAAATCGCCCGCAATGCCGTGCAGGCGGATGTGGACGAACTCCGGCGGCAAATCAAACGGACGCGCGACGAGATCGAACGGCTGACGCAAGACAATGGACAGTTGGCCGAAGAAGGATCGAGCGACGTCCCCAAAGCGGCGACCAGCCAGAAATAGAGCGGCTGTCATTTCGATGACGCTCGGTGCATCCCTCACGGTGCGGACATGGGTTTCGAAGATCGCGACTACTATCGAGACCCTGAATGGCAACTGGACCGGGGCGGTAATTCCGCCGTTCGCTGGTTGATCGTGCTCTGCATCGGAGTGTTCATTGGTCAGTTGATCGACGCTCGCCTGACAGACTGCCTGGCGCTGAAAACCGGAGACACGATTTCGAAGTGGCAAGTTTGGCGACTGCTGACATACGCCTTTTGTCACGACACGCAGAGTGTGTTGCATCTGTTGTTCAACATGCTCTGTCTGTGGTTCTTTGGCCGCAGCTTGCAGGAGCGTCTGGGGAATCGCGAATTCGTTGCCTTCTACCTGCTGGCCGCGGTTGTCGCGGGACTGAGTTACCTCGGCTTGCACTCCGGGCTGTTACGAGATCACTCGTTAGTGACAGGTGCTTCGGGCGTTACGATGGCGATGATGGCTTTGTTTGCGATGTGGTATCCGCGCCAGCAAGTGTTGTTGTTTGGATTGTTGCCGGTTGAGATTCGGTGGTTGGTAGCGGCCTATGTCGTGATCGACACGCTGCCGATTTGGGGAGCGTTGCAAGGCAATCGAACCAACGATGGTGTCGCTCATGCGGCTCATTTGGGAGGGTTGCTGTTTGGGTTCGCCTACCACATTTTCGACTGGCGGCTTTCCAACTGGCTGAGCGTCCGGCGTGTCACGACTTGGTGGCACAATCGCGGGCGTCGAAAAACGGTGCGGCTGTACTCGCCCGAATCCGAAACGCCGGATTCGTCGGAGGAACGCGATCTGGATGCGAAAGTCGATGAAATTCTCCGCAAGATCCACGAGCACGGCGAGACCAGCCTCTCCGATCGCGAACGCCATGTCCTCACGGAAGCCAGCCGCCGCTATCGCGAACGCACGACACCAACGCCCTGATTCCGAGAGTGGAAATCCAGAGGCTCGCGGCATTCGGTCTGCAGCCGCGTCCCGCTAGACTCTCCGATCGCCGTGACGCACTTCTTTGTCCTTGGGTCGGTGAGAGACGTTTGCGATGAGTGAATTTGCCGTGGCTTTTGGTCGCGAGGTCGATCTTTCGGAAAAGTCAGATGAAGAGATCTTGGCGGGCTTGGCTTGGTTGCCGTCCGCTCCCTACGAACTGCGGCGTTGTGCTCAGAGCGGTCGCGCCGACAGGTTTTGGCGTGCGTGGTCCAAGCGATTGTCTGCCGCTGTGGATGGCCGGCTTTTGCGAAAGCGATCTGCGAACCGCGGTGGACTTTGGCCGTGGGACGGCTCACGTCGACACCCCGCGAAGTCGGTCTGGTCGCTAATTGAAAAGCAGGAATGGTCGCGTCTGAGCCGGTGGGCCTCTCAACAACTCACGGCGAAGGCTGCTTGGAATGACGAACGCACCGAGTTCGAACTGCTTGCGCTGGCGGACTGGTTGTGGAGCGGTCCGCGAGTCACCGTCGAGGTTGCCTGGCCAGTTTGGCGGCTCGTGTTAACGCGATCGCTGGAACTGGCGGCCTATTTAGCGAAGCCTCTGACGTGTGAACTGACCGCCGACCGCAGGCTGCTGGTGACAGGTGAGTTGCCTTGGCTGTTGGGGCAGTTGTTTGGCGACGTCCAAGGTGTGACCGAGTTCAAACAACTCGGACAACAATCGCTGCGCAATGAACTGATCGAACTGACGGACGGCGATGGAGCTCCAGCTGCGAGTTTGTTGCCGAACTTGCCACGCTGGCTCGCGTCGCTGACTCGCTCGATTGAAGTGGGCGCGATCGTGGGTGTCCCAGTGCTGGAAGGCGAAGCTCGTTTTCGCTTCGAGGATGTCGTCACGAAGTCGGTGACGCTGCTGGATCGCGATGGGAACATGCTTGGTGCTGAGGCTCATTCCACGCAAGCGACCAAGACGGCTCCCCTCGTCCCGATGTTACTTCGAGGTGCGGAACTCGCTGGATTGGATGAACTGTCGTTAGCGGCAGAATCGTTGCGGTTTCGGCGGCACGTCGCGAGCGGTGGTTCCAACAAGAAATTCCACAGCCAGACATTTTCGGAATCGCCGGAAAAGCGGTTGATTGTCACCGATACTGACTTGCCGGCAACACAATCGGACTGGGCGAGTTGGGCCTGCTTGCGGAACTGGTGGCACGCGAACGCCAACACGGCCCTTGTTCGGCACGACGGTCCAAGCGTGAACTTGCAGCTCAGTCTGCTGGGAGTGCCGATCATCGCCGGAGAATGGGGACTGCACGTGCGGCTCGATGGTCAGCGGCTGACCTGGACCGACGGATGGACTTGCAGTTGTTGGAGCAGTGACACCGACATGGACTACATCGAATTGCAACTGAATGTCTCGGGTGGACCAATGCTGTGTCGACAAGTGCTGCTGTCTCGCAAAGATCATTTCCTGGTTTTGGCGGATTCGGTCGCGCAGGCTGGGCGACGACGAATTGACCTGGAATCGACACTGCCATTTCGTCGCGGCGTGCGAGCCAAGGGGGACCGTGCGACTCGAGAAGTTCGGCTGACAGCCCCGGATGTCAAAGTTCGATGTTATCCGCTCGCTCTCCCGGACGACCGACTGCACAGCACGGTTGGTGAGTTGGATTCCACGTCGGACGAACTGCGTTTGTTGCAGGCTTCGTCGAGTGAGTCGTTGTATGCTCCGCTTGTGCTCGACTGGTCACCGGAGCGAGCGTCGCTCGATGCCGAATGGCGAACGCTGACGGTCACGGAAGAAGGCCGCAAACTCGCCCCCTGGGAAGCGGCTGGCCATCGTCTGCGAGTCGGCAAACTGCATCTCGTTCTGTATCGCAGCCTGCAAACGAGCGAAGACTTTCGCGCGGTCCTGGGCCTCTACACCGACAAGGAATCGGTGATCGCCCAGTTTAATGATCAAGGCTACGTGCTGCCGATCGTGTCCGTCGATGCGTGAAACCGAACGTCGCTTGCAGATCAACCTGATGCCGGGCATCGTACCGCAGCTCCCAAACCACAATTCCGCAGCCAGCGATGAAAGACCTTCGCGACAAATTGCAGCCACCGGCCTGGCCGCTTCCCGACGAAGCAGTCGAGGCCGCGTTGCGGCAGGCCTTCGTAGACGGCTCTTGGGGCAAATATCATGGCCCCAATTGCCGGGAGCTGTCCGAACGGTTGGCTGAGTTCCACGGCTGCGAACACGTCGTGCTCACGTGCAGCGGAACCGCGGCCGTCGAACTGGCGTTGCGAGGACTTCGAGTCGGGCCCGGCGACGAGGTTATCCTCTCGGCCTACGACTTCGAGGGGAACTTCAAAAACGTGCTGGCGGTCGGCGCGCAGCCAGTGCTGGTCGACATCGATCCCGCGAGGGGACAGCTTGACACCGAACAACTTGATATGGCTCGATCACCGCGGAGCAAAGCGATCATTGCCTCGCATCTCCACGGAGGAGTCGTGGCGATGCCGATCCTGCGTGCGTTTGCCGATCGACACGGCCTTGCAGTCATCGAAGATGCTTGTCAAATGCCCGGTGCCATCGTGCATGGCCGAGTTGCTGGGACGTGGGGCGATGTCGGGGTGCTCAGCTTTGGCGGCAGCAAACTGTTGACTGCGGGACGAGGTGGAGCGTTGATCACTCGCAATGCGGAAATCGTCCAGCGAATTCGCGTGCAGACGCAGCGCGGCAACGACGCCTATCCGCTTTCCGAGTTGCAAGCGGCCGTGTTGGTGCCGCAGTTGCATCGGTTAGCCGAACGCAATCAATTGCGAACCGAAAATGTGTCACTCCTGCTGGGACTGCTGAGCGACGTCGCCGGGCTGAATTGTTTCGTGGGATCGAGTTCGTCAAGCGATACGCAGCCGGGTTTCTACAAACTTGGTTTCTGGTTTGATGCGGCGACGTTCAGTTGTTCGCGAGACGACTTCGCGTGTGTAATGCGTGCCGCAGGAATCGCCCTCGACCCCGGCTTCCGAGCGCTGCATCGCACACACGCTCGCGGACGCTTTCGGTCGGTGAATGACTTGCCGAACGCGACTCGCGCGGACGATTCCATTCTCGTTTTGCATCACCCGGTGTTGCTGGGGACGCCCCAGGATTTGCAGGCGATTCGCGAGGCGATCAAGTAGGTTGCGTACTGTTGCCCGACGTCCGGACGGGCAAGAGTGCTCGTCCGACGTCTTTACAGCCAGAGGTATTTCTGGACGAACTCAACAACGTCGCCAAAGAGCACGTATCCGAGGCTGCGCCTGCCGCAGTCGATCTTGGCACGCACCTCGGCGCCGATTCGGCGCATGGGCAGACGCTCTTTGTCGATGTCGACGCGGACATTGACGATCGCTTTATCTTTTCCGGTCGACGGATTGGAGCGAGTTTCGATCAATCGCAGCTTGCCATCAAAGCGATCCTCTGGATTCGTGGCCAGCATGAATTCCACGTTGAGCGGCGTCCCTTGTTGAGACTCGACGGCGCGGAGCAGGTGGCCCATGCGATGCTCCTGGACTTCCAATTGCAGCCACCACGGGCCGCTTTCATCTTTGATTTCCAGCAACAGTTCGCCCTGTTTGACGGGACGATGCAGCAGTTGGCGTTCGACCTCAAAGGTTGCAATCGTGCCGGCTCGCGGAGCAACGACTGTGAGGTTCTGAACGCGGCGTTCCAGAATCGTCAACTGGCGGCGAGCACCAAGGATTTGGATTTTGGTTTCGTCAATCTTTCCATCCAACCGCTGCACATCAATCTTGTTCCCCTGCTGCTCGGCCACGTCGCGTTCACCCTGGAGGCTGTGCTGCGTCGTGAGTTTTTCATTCAACGTGTTCTGTGCCGCGAGACGCTGTTGCAGCAATTCGTCGTTACGCAATTGCAACAAGACCGTTCCGGCATCGACTTTCTCGCCCCCCTTGACGGCGATCTCGACGACCTCGCCATTCCAGGGGGCAAAGACGTCCTTTTGTTCGACGGGCATTAAGCGGCCATCCCCTTCGACACGGTATTCCCAGGGAATGAAACACAACGCGGCGATCGACGCAGCCACCGCGACGGTGGTCGCCAGCGCTTTCAATTTGCCTCGACCTTCCAGAAATCGGAATGTCTCGCCGAGCATTTTCCACAGCGGCAATAGGAACAGCCGGTTGTGCAACAGGCTGTTGTGCATCGCCTCCGAAATATGGTCGGACAACGATTCCACTTTCTCCTGCAAGCCGGGACGAGGTTGGCTTTCGGAGATTTGCTCGATGATCAATCCACCAATCGGCTTCTTCTGTCTGTCGATCCGCTTGACTCCTTTGTCGTCCGCCTTGACGACGGCATCGCTCTCAAACAGCGGCCAGACAATCACCATCCGCGAACCGCTCTCCTGGATGTAGTCCGCCAGCGGGGTCGTGATTTGTGGAGGCAGATGGTCGAGCTTGCCGGTGTAAGTCAGGGGCTCGCGCATCAGGATGACTTTATTGGCCAGGCCACACATGCGTTTGACGAGGTTGGCTCGCTGATGGACCGAGTCTTGGCCGCTGATCGCTTTGACAATGGTCTTCTGACCGTACTGCACGGCGACGCTCAAGCGGTCGCAGCCGAGCAACAAGCGGCCGTCGTTGGCACCGGTCGCCGCAACCTCGCCGACATCCAGACTGCGATGCAGTTGCAACAGGAATTGTTCGAATTGCTCGGTGAGCTTTTGCTTGGATTCTTGAGGCTTCGGACTGGCTTGCCGGTCGAGATAGCGGCAGGCGTAGCCGCACATCTGCTCGACAAATTGCAGGAAGCCGGGACGAGCCTGTTGCGGAGTATCGACTCGCTGAAAAATCTCGACGACACCTACGCACTGCTTCTGCTGCTGCAACGAGGCGAGCACGATCAAATCGTTGGTCGGAACTTGCACTCCGCTGCCGTCATTAGGACTGTGTGTGCAGGCTTGGCCGTTGGACATCACCTCGTCCAACAGTTTTTGGTTGAGCACCGCAGCATCGGCCTTCTCGAAGAAGCCGGTCGTCTTGAGGTTCACATCTGTGAAAAGGTTAAGCTTGGCCGAGCCATTGCGAAGCCAAACGGCTCCCGCGCGAGCACCGACCGCGCCAACAACTCGCCGCAGAAACTCACTGAAGAACGCATCCGGCGGCATGTTCGACCGCGAGTGTTCTTCAATCTCCTTGGCGAGCTGAATGATCTTTTCGCGGACTTGTTTGACGCTGTCTGATTCGGCCGTGGATTCTTGAGGCTTCGGACTGGCTTGCCGGTCGAGATAGCGGCAGGCGTAGCCGCACATCTGCTCGACAAATTGCAGGAAGCCGGGACGAGCCTGTTGCGGAGTATCGACTCGCTGAAAAATCTCGACGACACCTACGCACTGCTTCTGCTGCTGCAACGAGGCGAGCACGATCAAATCGTTGGTCGGAACTTGCACTCCGCTGCCGTCATTAGGACTGTGTGTGCAGGCTTGGCCGTTGGACATCACCTCGTCCAACAGTTTTTGGTTGAGCACCGCAGCATCGGCCTTCTCGAAGAAGCCGGTCGTCTTGAGGTTCACATCTGTGAAAAGGTTAAGCTTGGCCGAGCCATTGCGAAGCCAAACGGCTCCCGCGCGAGCACCGACCGCGCCAACAACTCGCCGCAGGAACTCGCTGAAGAACGCATCCGGCGACATGTTCGACCGTGAGAGTTCTTCAATCTCTTTGGCGAGCTGGATGAACCTCTCGCGGGCATTTTTAAAGCTATCAGATTCGTCCTTGGACATGGGGCGACTCACGAGGGGCTGGGCAATCAACCAAGGAACGAGCGAAACTTGGCCGCCTGCCAAACCTCGCTCGACCGCGGCGAAAAGGGGCCGGAAGGGACTGCAAAAACACAACGCTTCCGGCTCAATTTCACGAGAGTCGGGTTGTATTGACTGTCGCCAAACCGAGACAAGGGCAAAGGCTTGGTATGAGAAGCTGGGGGATTTACGGCTCATTCCGACCCAGGGTGCGAAGTGCATCGCCTGTCAATCGGAAGGTCGTCCAGTCGGTCAGCGGCCGAGCTCCCAAGCTTTCGTAGAAGCGGATCGATGGCTCGTTCCAGTCGAGTACCGACCATTCCATGCGGCCGCACTCCCGCTCAACAGCAATCCGTGCCACTTGAGTCAGCAACGCTTTGCCGAGTCCATGGCCGCGGAATTCCGGGCGGACGTACAAGTCTTCCAGGTACATTCCTGGCTGGCCCAAAAACGTCGAGAAGTTGTGGAAAAAAAGCGCGAAGCCCACGCTGTCTCCCTCAACGAGTGCGACCAACGCCTCGACATACCGGCGCTCGCCAAACAAGGCCCGATGCAGAGCGGCTTCGTCCGCGACGACTTGATCTAGCAATCGTTCGTACTCAGCCAGTTCGCGGATCAATCCCAAAATCGCCGGAACGTCGTCCGGAATCGCGAATCGAATTTGAGGATCGGCAGACAAAGGCATCGGGAGACCTCGAAATACAAAACGCCGCCGTGCGAGGACTCGCGCGGCGGCGTCGCTCATGGGCCTGAAGCTAATCGCTTAGCTCAGGAGCATTTCGCGAATCTCAAACCTCCAATAATTCTTCGAAGTTCGACGCATCGAACAGAACGTAATACGAGTCGTGATCATTCAGCTTCCCGTCGTCACCGCTTTCGTCGGTGTTCTTGATTCGTTCGCTCTTCGGATCGAAGATGACGTCCTGGTCGCCACCGCCGCTGACCGTGTCTTTTCCGGCCTGGCCGTTGATCGTGTCATCGCCACCGAAACCACCCAGAATCAGGTCGTTACCGGCTCCACCGAGCATCGAGTCGTCGCCGTCGTCGCCGAGCAGCGTGTCATTGCCACCGTTGCCATTCAGGAAGTCGTCACCGTCGCCACCGAACATCAGTTCGTTGCCGCCAGCTCCGGTCAGGCTGTCATTGCCATCACCACCCAGCATCGTGTCATGGCCACTTTGGCTGTTGATCTTGTCGTCTCCTTCTTCGCCAAGCAGGACGTCATTCCCGGCTCCGCCAGAGATCGTGTCGTCATCGTCACCACCTTCGATGCGGTCGTGATCGGCCTGCCCATTGAGCACGTCCGCGCCGGCATTGCCTTCGAGACTGTCATGTCCATTGCCGCCCAGGATCGTGTCGTCGCCGTTACCGCCCAGCAGCGTGTCGTTCCCAGCACCGCCGTCGATGTGATCGGCTCCATCGCCACCATCAATGCTATCTCGTCCAACGCCGCCAGTGATGGTGTCATTGCCGGAGCCGCTGACGATCGTGTCGTCACCGTCATTGCCGTTGATGCGATTGTCGCCTTCGCCGCCATCGAGTTCGTCGTTCCCAGCACCGCCCAGGATCGAGTCGTTATCCTCGCCGCCCGTGATCGTATCGTTGCCCGCCTGGCCATTGAGCTGGCTGGGACCAACGCTTCCGGTAATCACGTCGTCTTATCCTCGCCGCCCGTGATCGTATCGTTGCCCGCCTGGCCATTGAGCTGGCTGGGACCAACGCTTCCGGTAATCACGTCGTCACCAGACCCGCCGTTAATGGTGGCAGAGCCAGTGAACCCAACAGCGTCGATCACGTCATTTCCTGCTCCGCCGGTCAATGACGCACCTTCAATGTCAACCAGCGCGATCGTCACGCCACCAGAGGTGACATCCGCGTCACTTAAGGTCACTTCAGTCCCTGCAACGTTCTGGACGATCACGTCGGTGTCATCGTCATCGGCGTCATCACCACCATTCAGTTCACCGCCGAAGGCGAAGCTGCCCCACAGCGTGTCGCTCCCCTCACCACCATTCAACGTGACAGCGCCCAAGGTCCAAGCCGAAGCATTGAGATTGTTCTTTTCAGCATCGCCGGTGATGTTGATCTCTTCCATATTAATCAGTGAGTCCGATCCCGTGCCGTCAGTGGACTTACTGTTCGTGATCGTGACGTTGCCATTGACGCCGACTTCCGTGAAGGCGTCGAAGCCGTCGCCGCCATTGAGCGTGTCATTGCCCAAACCACCCGTCAACACGTCGTTCCCATCCAGGCCAGACAGTCGATCGGTTCCCGCGCCACCATCCAAAGTGTCGTCAAATTCTGAACCGATCATCTCGTCATTGCCATCACCGCCAAATGCCACAACGGCATCAGTGGCTAATTGCGCATCAACCGTGTCATTTCCAAGGCCACCATTCAACTCGCCGCCCGTCCAGCTATCGACGTTCATGCGATCATTGCCCGAACCGCCATTGGCATTCTCAAAGCCATTGAACGTCACCACCCTGTTAGCGCCGTTGGAACTGAAGGTCACAGTGCTGTCGCCGCCGATATCCAACGTCCATAGCGCATGAGCGTTGGGACCCTGGAAAGTACTCCCAGCGCCTCCCGAAACCTCGAAATCCAGTGACGTGGAAGTAATGGTGACGGATGCGGCGTTTGATGTGAAATCCACGTCCAGGCCACTCACAGGTGTGGCTGTGTTGCCGACCTGCAATGCGCCAGTGCCACCTCCGGAAGAAGGCAAGCTTCCATCACTGGTAATGACCGTAAAAATGTCTGATCCAGAATTAAACGTATAGCGTCCGCCGGCGGCTGAAATGTTGAGATCTGTGGCGGTACCATCACCCGTGACGGTGACCACACCAGCCGTGATGTCCACTCCAATTGTGGGAACCACACGGTTCTCCAGCGATTCCATCGCCGTCGGAGTGAGTCGCGTCAGCTTGCGGCGGTTGCGGGACAGCAGGCGCGATCGTCTTCGCAGGACGCGAGCGGACAGTTGATTCAACCATTGCGTCAACAACATCTCAGTCTCTCCTTGATGGGTTCCCGTCCGAAGGCCACATCAAGACTTCGGAAACATGACTGGTTGGATTCAATAATCGTCCGCCGCAACTTCGCGTCGCGTGAACACCGGATCCGACATCGTTGAGGGATTGGGGGATAACACGAGTTCGGACTATGAGCGTTGCAACTCTTCCCGCCGCGCGAGGCGAATGCAAGATGATTTTCTCAACCATTTCCGAGAGTTTTTAATTTGACGACGGATTATTCCAGAGATTGGGGCAAAGCCCACCGCCGCTTGAAAAAAAACCGTCGTTGCGCCGAGTTTGTCTCAAGTCCCCGTGCGCCATACTTAATCGCGCGAACCGGGATGATCGCGCCGATCCGACCGTTGTGACTTTTCCACAGCACCCGCGAAGTTTCGCATCGACGTGTGACGCTGCACGGTTCAGCGGGATTCCAAGACGTAACAACCGCGCGTTCGGAAGTTCTGCGGTTCGGAGCAACTCTTGCCGGACAGCATCCGAATTACAGAAGTGGAAGCTCAGGCCACTTCCGTTCGCTCTGTGCTGCGCGTGTGCTCGTGATGACAATCACGTCGTCGAAATAACCAGATTGCAAGGCTGGCGAAAGACCCCGTGGGAGAATCGATCATGATGATTCGTGGGACTGGTTGGATCGCGCCATCGATGGCGATCATGCTGCTGGTCGCGAACTCGTTCGCGCTGGCCCAGGATGCGGCTGAGGAAGCTCCGCCGGCGGAAAAAGCCACGAGCGCAGCACCACTCGAAGACAACCCGTTGCTTTCTGAACCTCGCACACCCCAGACGTTGATGGACGCGGTTGTGCTGATGACCGACTTGGCTCGACCCGGCCTGGCACGTCTGTATTTGGAAAAGCTGCTGGAAGCGAATCCCGATACCGAGATGCTGCTCAAGCTGCGTGACAAGCATGGTCCGGCGCTGTTTCTGCGATTGTCGAATGACAAGCGCTTGCAGCCCGAGTCCATCACACTGCTCGAACAGGTCAATGCCGCATTTCGCAAAGGAGCGACTGATCCTGTTCGCGTCGACAAGCTCATTGGCCAACTCAACAAAACCGCCGCTGAACGCGAAGTGGCCATTCTGCAACTGCGAAATGCCGGCAGCTATGCGGCCGCTCGTCTGGTTACCGCCTTGCATACTTCGCGAGACCAAGCACAACGCGACCTGTTGCTGTACACGTTGACTCGGCTGAATCGCGAAGTTGTTCCCTGTCTGCTGGGTGCGGTCGAAAGTTCCAGTCCGGATTTGCGAGCGACCGTGATCGAAGCCCTCGGCTTTCTCGGTGACCCACAAGCCGAGACTTGGTTGTGGCATCCAGCCTTCGAGGAGTCGCAATCTCCGGCCGTGCAGCTCGCGGCACGGCAGGCTCTCGCTCGTCTGGTTTTCGGCGACGTCAAACGAGTCGCAAACGTTTCACCATTCGGAGCCGCAGCCGAACTGGCCAAGGCCGCCCGCCGCAATTTGCGCGGCGAAGCGGACTGGATCCTTAACGATGACGGGCAGATCGATTTCTGGAGTTGGGACGAATCGGCCGGTGGGGTCGCGATGACGCCAGTCTCGTTGGACACGGCTTCGATGCGAACAGGTCTGCGACAGGCCCGACAAGCATTTGAACTCGCTCCGAATCGGAAAGATCTGCATGCGCTGTACTGGACGGCGCTGATGGCGAGCGAAATTCACGAGTCGGGACGTGGTGCCGCCGTCTCGACACGACCCGGTTCGGCGTTTCACGTCGGTTTGCAACTCGGTCCCGATGTGATGCAAGCCGCATTGGTCGAGGCCATGAGCCTCGGCGAATCACTTGTCGCCGTCACGGCGTTGCAGGCTCTGGCTCAAACCGGTTCCGCCCGACTGCTGAAAGCCATCGAAGGCCGGCCAGCACCCGTGGTCGCCGCGCTTAACTATCCGGACGCCCGAGTCCAATTCGCGGCTGCTTCAACCATTCTGACCTGGGATCCGGCGACGTCGTTCCGCGGCGCATCGCGAGTGATCGAAGTTCTCGCCCGCGCATTGAGCGATTCTGGCAAACCGCATGGTGTGGCGATCGACGCCAACGAACAGCGGGCGACTTCGATGTCGTCGGCTCTCATCGAAATGGGCTTTGAACCGGAAACCGCTCCGACCGGCCAAGACGGTTTCAAGATCGCCGCCGAACGTGGCGATGTCGCGCTGCTGCTGATCGAAGCCAATATTGCGCGTTGGGAACTTGCACAGACCATCGCCAACTTGCGCTCCGACGCACGGACCGCGTTCATCCCCATCGTGATTTACGGCGACGACAAGTTGCGGACCCGCATCGAACGGCTCGCCGAGTCGTATCCGCGCATCCGTTTTGTTCTTAAAATCAGTGACTCGACGGTCATGGCCAAACAAGTCGCCGCATTTCTGCGAACCGCGAATGCCGACGCGATCACGCAACCGCAGCGAGTCGCCATGCGTCAAGCTGCATTGGCCTGGCTCACGCAACTTGCCGACCGCAGACAAGCCAGCCTGTTCGATCTCAGGCCCGCCGAGAACACGCTGTTGACTGCCACCAACGAGGAAGAACTCGGCGAGTCCGCCCTGTTCGTGCTCGGCGCGATCGCCACGCCGTCCGCTCAAGTCAAACTCTTCGAGGTCGGCACCGCCGTTTCGCGTTCAGTTCCCGTCCGCGAACGCGCGTTGGCTCAACTCGCGGCGCACATGCAACGTCACGGCGTGCTGCTGACCGAATCGCAAGTCGACGAATTCCGCAAATCGGCTCGGCAAGAAACTGACCCGACATTGCAAACCGCCTTCGCCGCCACGCTTGGCAGTCTCAACCCCGACCTTGTGCGAGCCAGCGGAGTCCTGAAGGCGATTCCCAAGTAGGTCAACGTTTCCAGATGATTCATACTTTTAAGTTGGCGCGACGCAGTCTGTGAGGAAATCATTCCGACACATAAATCATCCGGGCGATTTTAGGCTGCCCCGATCAATCATGGGGCGTCGTTGCATCTTCGAGTCGGGCTGAAACGCCTGGCCTACATTTGCTCGCAGGTCTTGATCCCCAGCAGATCGAGGCCGGTGGCAATGACGCGAGCGGTCAGGTCGCACAGCAGCAAGCGGCTGGTGCGGATCGCCTCATCTGGCTCCTTCAAGACTGTGCACCCTTGGTAGAAGGTGCTGAAGGTATTCGCCGTCGCGAACAAGTAATCGGTCAGGATGTTCGGCCGGTATTCGGCCAGCACGCCGTCAAGCGCTTCACTGAATCGGAGCAGTTGCAGCGCGAGCGCCCGTTCGGACGGATGCGTGATGAGGAGGCGACCACCGCTGTTCCGCAACGTTTCGCGGTTGACTCCCCCTTTGCGAAAGATGCCCGCTACGCGAGCATACGCGTATTGCATATACGTCGCCGTGTCGCCGGTTGTCGCGAGCATCTTGTCTTCGTCGTAGACGTAGTCGCTCTCGCGGTTGTGTCGCAAGTCCGCATACTTGATGGCTCCGAGACCGACAGTCTCGGCGACGGTGGCTCGCGCGTCGTCGTTCAACTCGCGTCCTTCGGGTTTGCTGTCGTCATTCGCGTCGACAATTTGCCGAGCCTTCGCGACTGCCGCGTCGAGCAGACTTTCGAGGCCGATCGTGTCCCCTGACCGAGTCTTGTACGGTTTGTTGTCCTTACCGAGAATCGTGCCGAAGTTGACGTGAACCATCTCGCGATCGCCGTAGCCCCACAACTTCGCGGTCTCGAACAGCAACCGAAAATGCTCGCTCTGCCGAGTGTCGACGACGTACAGCATTGTGTCGGCATGCAACACGTTGACTCGATACCGGATCGTCGCAAGGTCGCTGGTCGCGTAGGTGAAGGCTCCGTCCCGCTTGCGAACGATGAACGGTGCCGCGTTGCCTGGAATAAAAACGCAAATTGCCCCGTCGCTTTCGGACGCCAGTCCTTTCGCCTGCAAGTCGGCGACAACATCGGCCAACATTGGGTTATAGAAACTCTCGCCGCAGGTCATGTCAAAGCGAATGTCGAGCCGGTCGTAAATTCCCTGAATCGCCGCCAGGCATTGCGGCACGAACTGATTCCAGAGCCGCGTGTTCTCCTCGGTCCCCGCGTGCAGCTTCGCCGTCTCCAGCCGCGCCAGCTCCGCGATCTGCGGATATGCGTCGGCGAGAGCTTTCAACGACGGCGACGACTCGACCGTCTCGATCTGCTTTTTGAGTGACGCGATTTGCTCGCGAACCTCGTTGAGATCTGAGCGCTGCTTCTTCAATGTCTTCTCGGCGTTCTTGTCGTTGGCCGACTTGCTGGCTTCAGCCGCGGCCAATTCGATTTCAAGCTGCGCGAGCCGCGTCTCAGCCTTTGGCAACTCGACCTTCGCGTCGTGATAAGTCGAAAGCTGGCTGACGAGCCGGTATTGCCGAGCGAGTTCCGCGACCGGAGCCGACTCGAACGCCGCTCGGTCGAGAAAATTCTTGTAGCCGAACAGGATCATCCCGAATTGCGTTCCCCAGTCGCCGATGTGGTTGTCCCCCTGGACGTGATGCCCCAGGAACTTGGCGACCCGGTACAGCGCGTTGCCGAGCACCGTGCTCCGCAGATGCCCGACGTGCATCGGCTTCGCGACGTTGGGGGCCGAGTAATCAATCACGATCCGCTTCGGCGTCGTGTTTGCTTCAACGCCGAGTCGCGCGTCGGTGACACTGCGATTTGTCTGCTCGGTCAGCCAGTCGTCCTTCAGCCGAATGTTGATGAAGCCCGGCCCGGCCACTTCGAGCGGCTGACACAAATCGGACAGATCCAGCTTGCCGACAATCTCGGCCGCCAGATCGCGCGGATTCTTGCCGAGCTGCTTGGCCAGCGGCATGGCAAAATTGGCTTGAAAATCCCCGAACTTCGCGTCCTGAGTCGGGCGCACCATCGCTGTGAACGGTGCGGGGTCGGCGGCCAGATCAGAAAGTGCTTTCGCAAATCGGGAGCGAAGTTGAGCAAGAGCATTCATCAGTAAACCGGTTTCCTCAAGTGGCCGTTGCCTGGCCGTTGTCCTTTTCCGAAATCCGGAAAAGGATGACGGCCATCGGTATTCGTCCGCAGAACGTAGCGTGGGACCAGCGAAGCGCCGGCCCACCATGATGAAAAACCTGGCGGGCCGCCGCTCGAAACGAGCTTGTCCCACCCTACAAAACTCAGCGCGTTTTGAATTCGCGCTTCGCACCGTCCGAACCAATCTGCACGGTGTAGCTCTCGCCGCCGGGTGCGACCGACGCTTTGACGAAGACTCCTTTGCACGAGGCGGTGTCATCGACGTTGTTGGCGATGAACTCAGCGGGAGTTTGCTCGTCGGCTTTCAGCTTCACATTGCGATGCAGTTGATAGATCGCTTGCAGCGACTTGATTTGGCGGAGCGTCGCGTTGGTGCTCGGATCGCAGCCTTTCGTCGGGCCGTTGCACATGACGCAAACGCGCGGGTCGATTGCCAGCACGAAAGCCGGATGGTTGCTGACTCCCAACCCGTGGTGCGTGACCATAAATAGCTCAACCTTGCCCAGCGGATTGTTTGGGGTCATCAGCTTTTTTTCGATCTGGTGAGTGAGATCGCCGCAGCACAGAAACGAGAACTTGCCGAACTTCGTGAGGAAGCTGACGCTTGCTGCGTTGTCGGTTGGGTCAACCTCCGGCGTTTTAAAGTCGTCCGCGAACGGGTTCGGTTCACCGGTGTTTGGGATGACTGCGCGGCTGGCGGTGACGATCTTCAACGACAGCGGCGTCTTGCCGTCTGCCTTCAGCGGCAACAAGTCGCCCGGCTTCATCGTCTTGGATTTATTTTGCGAGGCAGCTCGGTAGTCGACGATTCGCTTCTCGAAGCCATTGTCCTCGGCCAGCTTCTCCGGGATGCCTCGATCCCAGAAGTTGTGGATTTTGATCTGCGATGCCAGCGCGGCGTGATTGCCGTAGTGGTCGAGATGCCAATGAGTCACGGCCGCGTGGTCGAGGTGATCCTGCTTGGTGACGTCACGCAGCACTTTCAGGATGCGGTCCCGATCTCGGCCGGCGTTGTCGGGATAGCCGGAATCGATCAACAGCGACTCGCCGACGGGAGTGATCATCAGCGTCGCGGCTCCCCCTTCGACGTCAATGAAATAAATGTCGAGCCGCCCGTCCCGCTGATCGGCAATGGCGGTTGCACTCAGCCCCATGGCTGTCACACACAAACTCCAGATCAGCAACAGACGTCTCATGGTGAATCTCCGAAAACCGCGATGGTAAGAATTTCCAATTCTCCTGTTCGTTTTCTTCGTAGCCTTCTGTTCAAAAACTGGGATTTGAACAGAAGGGAACCAAGGAAAGCGGGCAGGATATCAGCCGTTGGGCGGAGTTGCAGCGGGCGGAGCCAGTGTTGTTGCGGGTGAGGTGCCGCTGGTTGGGGCCTCGTGGGAAGACGGTGCCGTTTTGGCGAAGCGTTCTTTGGAGAACTCGCTCAATTCGGTGTTGAAGATTTTTACCAGCGCGTGCAGGCAGCAGGCGACGACCGGGCCGACGAAGATGCCCCACAAGCCCATCACCTGCATTCCGCCGAACACGCTGACAAACGCCAGCAGCGGGTGCAGACTGGTTTCGCTTTGCAAAACGTAGGCTTTGATGACGTTGTCCATCGTCCCGATGACGGCGATGCCGAAGACCGCCAGGAAGATTGCCGACCCGTGGAAACCGTCGGCCCACAGCCAGATCGCGCACGGGCCCCAAATCATCCACGTCCCGGCGATCGGGATCAGCGAGGCGAACGTCGCCACGACAAACAGCAGGAAGAATTTGTGGAACCCCAAAAAAAACAGGACCAACGCCGTCGCCGCCCCTTGAGCGATCGATGAGAGCATCGTCGCCGAGACAATCGACTGCATGACGCGATTGAACTCGTGGATGAGCTGTTTTTGGTAATCGATCTGAACCGGGATGAGTTTTTGAGTCGCGTCTAGCAGCGATGAGCCGTCGCACAGAAAGTAGTAGAACGCGATCAAGAACATCGTCAGTGAAATCAGGCTCCCAACGATGGCTCCCAGCAAGCCGAACGTTTTTGTGGTCAGTCCCCAGCCACCACTGGCCGCCAGCCCCAAGCTCTTCATCGCCAGGTCCTGCAATTGCTGTCCGGCGTCCTGGGAGGCCTCGGCCATTTGTTCTTCGAATTGTTTGAGCAGCGTGTCACGCTCATCCTGAGATTTCTGACGTTCCTCTGGCGTGGACTCATCGCCGGGGATCGGATGGACGACATCCAAGATGTGCGACGACCACTCGCGCAGCCTGTGCTTGAGGTCTTCGCTGAGCGCACTGTCTTTCGACCGTATCTGTTCGACCGCTCCGACCATCTTTTCGACGTTGGCGTCCAGCGGCATGTCTTGGACGGCGGTTTTGATGGCTCGGATTTGTTGGGCGGCGATCGACTTCAACTGCATGGCCGACATCACGACGGCCAGCGTCAGAGGCACGAATAACAGCAGGCAAACGGAGGTCATCGTCGCGGCGGCGGCGACTCGCTCACGGCCTTTGAATTTGCGATGAAAATACTGAAACAGCGGCTGACACCAGACCACCGTGATCGCCGCCAGAAACAGCGGCAACAGGAAGGGAGCCACAATCTGATAGAAGGTGATTCCCAAAAAGACGATCAGACCCGTTAAGATCGCCAACGATACGAGGCGTGCCATCGACGTCATGGGATGTCTTTCAGAAATGCGCCGCGGAAACGACGAAAAGGTTCGGGTATGGCCAGACGCTACATCATCTCGCTGACGGGGGCAAACCGGGTCGGAGTCTTGGCGGCGGTCACGACGGCACTCGATGAACTGCGGGGCAACTTGTGGGAGGCCAGCATTTCGGTGATGCAGCCGTACTGCTCGATCCTGTTGGCCGCCGACTTTCCCGATGACCGCAATCAAGAGGTCGTTTCCGATCACATTCGCGACCTTTGCCGACCCTACGGTGTTGAAGTTCGGCTGAGCGAGCCGGCGGCTGATTCGGGAATTCTCGCGCCGCCTTCCAACAAATATGTGCTGACCGTACGCGGCTCGGACAAGCCGGGAATGCTGCGGATGCTTTCGGGGAAGCTCGCGGAATTGGGGGTCGACATCCGCAATCTCTACGCTGAGCGTTGTGAGCGGGACAAATCGTTCTCGCTGGAGTTGGAACTGGCGATCCCGATGTCGTTCGATTTCACTCGCGTCAGCGAGCAGCTTTTTGCTCGCTGTCAGGAGGTGGGTTTGAACGCGACGCTGGAACCGTTCACCGATTTCGTGGCCCGCTGCGGTGGCAACCTGCGTGACTCGGTGCGGGCGGAGACTCGCTTGTGAACATTCTCGTTGTCACGCCGCGAGTCGCTGCTTAGCCGTCGCGGTGCACATTTCCGCCAACTCGTCGGCGATGGCGCCATTCAGCGTCTGCTCGAGGTCGGCCAGAATGTCAGCGACCATCCGGCCGTCGAGCAACCGGTGATCGTACGCCAGCGTGACTCGCGAACGGCCACGATCATCGAACGGGCCGAACGTCAGGCCACTGGTCAGGAAGCCGGGAGGATGCGAAATCTCGGCCCCGCGCGAACCGATTGTTGTCAGAAAGAATGTGCCGCAGCGTTTCACTCGCATGACGCCAGAGGTATTGAGCGTCCACCACCAAACGATCCGCCGCATCCAAGTGGGAAGCGCACTGAGCCACCACTGTTTCTTGAACATCAATTGCACCGGTTCGGTCTGACAATGTTCGAGGTGCATCTGCATGCGAACCAGCGATTGTTTGTCGGAGTGTGGAAACTGCGACCAGAACAGCCACGGTTCACCGTCAACTTCTCGGTGAGTCACGATCGTCGCGGTGCTGTCCGGGTGCTGATACAGATGCGGCCAGGGCCAAGACATGTAGGACTGCCGCAGCGGGGGATATTTGGCAGCAACAATCGAGAAGGCTTTGATGAAGAGAACCGACCACGAGATCCGCTCAGTCGCTCGCTCACGCGCGGCAGCGACGACGCTCAAGTCGATCAGTCGGTCATGCGGAGTCGTCGGCACTTGGCGATTCAGCCGCAACAGGTCGATCACCAGCCGCCGGCTGCGCGGGATCGCCAGTCGTCGCGGTTGCTCAGTCGTTAGTGATCGAGACATGCAGGGCGACTCCACTTCGCCAAATCGAAATCGTTCAATCGGACGCTATCACGGTTCGGCAAGTCGCGCAAAGAGCAGCTCGGAGCGACGTTCAGAGGTCCGAGATTTTCCTCAAAGTTCGCTAACTCCAAGACAAGTGATGGTGGACGGCGATTCGATCCGATTTAGAATCAGCCGCTGTTAAGTTGACGTTCGGATTTGCCCGCCGAGGAGCCAAGATGCTCGGAAATCACCGCCACGGATCGCTGCACTCGCAACATGCGTTCGGAGATTTTCAGGGGCGAACCCGCGAGGGTCTGACGCTGACCGACCGCCGCGGAATGCTAAAAGCGGGACTGGCGGGAATCGCGGGCTTGAGCTTGCCGAACTTGCTGAAGGCCCAGGCTGCCGGCGGAGCGAAGGCTGGCAAGAGTGTGATCCTGCTTTGGATGGCGGGTGGGCCGAGCCACATCGACACTTGGGATCCAAAGCCCGACCGGCCGTACATGAATCGCGGACCGTTCGGAGTCACGCAAACGAAACTCCCTGGCACGATCATTTGCGAGCACCTGCCCAAGCAAGCGGCGATGCTCGACAAGTTCACGATCATTCGGTCGGTCGACTGCAAGCACTCGAACCACGAACCGAACATGGTCATGCAGACCGCGAACCTCGCCAACGAGCCGCGCGTTAACAAGGAGGCGGAGAAATATCCGGCCCTCGCATCGGTCGTCGCCAAGCATCACGGCTCAAATCATCCGTCGATGCCGCCGTACGTCGCGTTCATGCGGTCGCGGTCGCATCTGGCCTTCGCGGGATATCTCGGCAAGCAGTACGACCCGTTCCTCGCCAGCCAGGCAACGCGGCTGCCAGTTTACGATCTCGTTGGCAAGGACACCGGAACGATGTCGCAAGCGGGGGCATTCCAGTTGCCGACGGGTCTGTCGCTGGATCGGCTGTCGGATCGACGTTCGTTGGTCGGCTCGTTCGATCGGCTGCGACGGGATATTGATCAAGGTGGTTCGCTGGGTGCGATGGATTCGTATCAGCAGCAAGCGGTGGAGATGGTGCTCGGCCGGCGCGCTCAGGCGGCGTTCGACATCGAACGGGAACCGGCGGAAACTCGTCAGCGATTTGGCAAGCACCTCTGGTGTCAGCAAGCGCTGATCGCTCGGCGACTGGTCGAATCGGGCGTCGCGTTCGTGACGATCGACCTGAGCTATCACACGGCGTCGGGGACTTGGGACACGCACGGCGACAACCTTCCGCCATACGGCGGCATCAAGAACGGGCTCGGCCCGCTGCTGCCACTGTTCGATCATCTCATCACGACGCTGGTGAGCGATTTGTCCGAGCGTGGACTGCTCGACAATACGCTGGTCATCGCGATGGGTGAGTTCGGCCGGACTCCGCAGATGGGAACGCAAGACAGCACCGATGGCCGGAATCATTGGCCGAACATCATGTCGATGTGCCTCGCCGGCGGCGGCTTCCGCCACGGCCAAGTCATCGGCGCGAGCGAACCGGACGGCGGCATCATCCGCGAACGCTCAGTCACGCCGGGCGACCTGGCCGCGACGATCTTCCACCACTTCGGCGTTCCGCTCGACGTGCAATACCTCGACAATCGCGGCCGGCCGATCTTCGTCCTCGCCAATGGCGGACAACCGCTGCGTGAGCTGGTGTGATACGAGCATTCTTGCTCAAGCCACTTCGCACGTTTCCGAAAAGATCGGCGAGTCTTCGTTGATCACTCGCCGGCGGCCGGGCAAGTCGTCGTGGTACCACTTCGCAAGGACCGCGTCCCACTCGGCCAGGCTGCTGACGACGACGAACGCCTCACGCAGTTCCTCGAAGCGTGGATGCAGTTCCGAGTACTTGATACCGAACTTGCGAAGCATGATCGCCGCCCGCTTCTCGTCGTAGACTTCCATCGCCAAACGAAAATGTTCGTGCAGAGCGTCGCGCTGTTCATGCAGTGACGGCGGATTGGGAAGCGGCAGGCCAGCAACGAGAGCGCGGGCCTCGCGAAAGATCCACGGATTGCCGATCGCGCCGCGGGCGGCCGTTACGCCATCGACGCCGGTTTGCTGGATCATGTCGAGGCACGCCTGAGCCGTGAACAGGTCACCGCTGCCGAGCACGACTCGGCTGCCGGCGTGTTGCTTGATCTCACGGAGAATGTCCCAGTTGCTCGGCCCGTTGTAGCGCTGCTCGACGGTCCGGCCGTGAACGGTGATCGCCGCCGCGCCCCGCTCGTAAGCGCCGTCGAAGATCGTGAAAAACTTGTCACGGCTCTCGGATTCGTCATTAAGTGCTCGTCGCATCTTGACGGTGACTGGGACGTGTGGCGGGACGACGTCTCGCACGCGGCTGACGATTTCCAGCGCGGTCTCTGGCTGACTGAGCAAGAAGCCGCCACGGCAACGCCCCAGCACCTTCTTCACGGGGCAGCCGAAATTGATGTCGATCACATCGAAGCCCGCTTCGACCAACTTCAACGCTGCAGGGCCGAAGTCCTCTGGGATCGCGCCCATCAGCTGCCCGCCGACCGGATGCTCTTCGTCGCTGACTTTCAGGAATCGCCGCGTCCGATGCCGGTCCTTCAGCTCGATCAGAAACTTGTCGAGCAGCACCTCGCACAGCGTGTACGACGCTCCGAACCGCTTGGCGATGACACGCATCGGCCAGTCGCTGTACCCGCTAAGCGCCGCTTGAACGACCGGAAAGTCCAGCTCAATCGGGCCGAGTCGGAGTCGAGGAAGAGGTCTCATGAGCATCTTTCGAGCGGCGTCGAACCAAATACTTGGCAAACGCCCACAAACCGGAAAATCGGAATTCAGGATCGACGTAGTGTTCGATGACACAAAAGGCGAAGTAGTCGCAACGAGCAAAACACTAAACAGCCATCGCCAGCAGAAACTCCACTTTGAGTGTCGGCTGTTCCGCCAACAACGCCACCGATACCAAACATCCTCCACACAGAAACAGAAAGCCTTTGAAACAAATCAGACGCCGGCTTTTCAGGTCGGCCACGATGCGAACGTGGCTACGGTTTCTCTTCTAGGCCGCAGCCACAGACCATCTGGCCGCAGCCGGGGCAGCCGTTGCCGTACTTTTTCAGAACGGCCGCTTCCAGGTCGACTCCCGAGACATTGGCAATCGTCGCCAGCCAGGCCAGGACGTCGGCGAATTCCAGCGCGAGTTCTTCGGGAGTCCCCTCGCGGAGTGCGGCGGCCAGTTCACCGACCTCCTCCATCAGCCACATGAAAGTGCCGTCGACGCCGCGAGCTTCGTCTTTGCTCGAATACATCTTGGCGATCAGAGCCTGCAAGTCGGCGAGGCCGAAGCGCGGCGAATCGGTCGCAGCCACGTTCACACCAGTTCCTTTTTTTGAGAAAATCAGGCGACAGAAGTTAGGAAGTCGTTGGGTCAATGCCAAAGCGCGACTTGCTCGAAATGGCTTGGCCTCTCAGAATACCACCTCCTTCCGACAGCCAGAATTCTGACGGAATCGAATTGCCTCGCCGAGGCCGAGTTGCCAATGAATCGGCGAGGTCCATAAAAATCATTTAACGCCTGCCGGTTCGGTCGGCAGTCACACAGGTTGGACATCATGGCCAAAGCGGGTTCTCGCAAGAAGCTCCCCAAGGAAGTCGCGGTCATCAACGCCGACAACTGCACCGGCTGCGAATCGTGCCTCGAAGTCTGTCCGGTCGACTGTATCGTCAAGGTGCCGGGGCAGACGATCTCGGTCCTGCAAACCTTCTGCGAAATCGATGTCGAACGCTGCGTTGGCTGCGAAGTCTGTGTCCACATTCCGACTAAAAAGTCGGACCCCTACGAACTGACCGTCTGCCCGTGGGACGCCATCGAGATGCTGCCGACGATTCGAGTGGCCGAGTACGTCGCCAACAAGGGGGGGCCGCCCGACTACATCCGCGACAATTGGGAGCGAATCGTCGAACCGGCGATTCGCATGGCACAGCTCGCTGCGGAACAGCAGGCGTAGCAAATTACCATTCACCCCAATGGACGAGGCCCGGTAGGGTTTGCTTATTTCTTCCCGGCCTTGCGCTCTTCCCGTTTCTTGCGATAGTCCGCGAGCACTCCTTCGGGATCATCGTTGAAGGCATCGCGGCAGCCAGTGCAGCAGACCCAGTAGGTCTCTCCCTTGTAGCTGACTTTGATCGTCCCCGCTCCGCCTGTGACGACACATTCGGGGCCGGTCTGATCGGAGTCCGCCAGCCGAGTTCCTTCACGCGTGTAGCCCACTTCGGCGATGCGATTGAAGAAGTTCTGTCCGGCTCCCTTTTGTTCGAACAGGACCAGCGTCCGCTTTTCATTGAGCCGAGTGATCGTGATGCGACGTCCTTCGGCACCCTCCTTCGCGGGTGTGTCGAATACGAGTTTGTTGCCATTCGTTTCGCCGACGTATTCTCGTTGGATGGGCTGATCTTTCGCCGTGCCGAGTTCGACGGTCTTCAACTGGTAAGTTTTTGACTTCGGGTCAAAGGACACGAGAGCGGACTTCAGCAGCTTGCCTTCCTCGACGGCATATTCCAGGGCGACTTGTTCGCCGCTGAACTTCCAACGCCATTCGGCTTTTTCGCGCCAGGCTCCACTGGTTGAATTTCGTTTTGGTTGACCGGTGCCGACCCAGCCACCGACCAAATCTTGGAACTGGGTCAGAGCCTCCTTCGCGGCAGATTTGGGTTTGGCGAGAGACTCCGATTTGGAAGCGGTCTCCTGGGTAATTCCCCATCCTCCCATCAACACAAGCAGCAGGAGGCCCACAAAGATGCTGTGTTGATGAACTCGGTTGGTTGTAATTGAACTTCGCATCACTTTGGCTCCATCATTTGTTCACACCGGTTTAATCGGCTCAATGAGACCACTGCAATGGGTGAAAGGGTGAATAAAAAGTCTCGCGGATGCGATTCCTGAAGGACGCAGCGCCAAACATGTGGTTTCCGAAACTAACTCCCCGTTGCTCTTCGCGAAGGGAACGTCGAGTCACAGACCGACCGTTTTGTCGGCATCTTGCCTTGCCGATCAAACCCACCAGTGGCCAAGATACGTCGCTCAATCTGGTGGAGTGCTGCCGATGTCTCAAGATTCGAATTCGCCTCGTTCGAGCGAATTAGTTCCGTCACAGGGTATCGAATGGAGCTTCGTTTGGCTGGCGGTCGGAGTTCTGGGGATGGTGTTATTGCTGCATTACCGGGGGCTCGGCAGGAACACCGAGGAGAAAACTCCGGCTTACGACCGTGACAACCAGATCATTCCTCGGCAAACTCGGCACGCCAATGATCAACCTGAAATTGGAGTGCTCCAGGACACGCAAACGACTTGAAGCTCGGGTCAACACATGCGGCATGATGGCTCGCAAGTCTTTCATGTGTCCGATTTCGAGGCTGGTCAGTCGCTGCTGGTCTCGCTGCGCCGCTGGCGGCCACAGGCACCTGGATCGGAGGCAGTTCAACTGCTCCGAAATCGTCAGGTGCAGATCGACGGGAATCTCTGCGAGGATTCGCAGCGTCGGTTGAAAACGGGCGAAGTTGTCAAGGTTTTGCCGCACGCGATCGCCGCTCCGCCGACCGCAGCCGACATTCGAGTTCACTTTTTCGACGAGCAATTGGTCGTCGTTGAAAAGCCTTCCGGCATGACCACGATGCGGCATGAAGAAGAAGCTCATTGGTCCGCGCGACGTCGGCGTCGCGAGTCGACACTCGAAGACTTGCTGCCGTCGGTTCTCGCGAATTCATTGCGTGCTCCTCGCCGCAACTCGCCAAGTCGAGTTCGTCCTCCACGAGTGTTCCCCGTGCATCGGCTGGATCGCGACACCAGTGGTCTGATGGTCTTTGCGCGAACGGCCGCTGCCGAGCGGTCCCTCGTCCAGCAGTTTCGCGAGCATTCGATCGACCGGTCTTACCTCGCCATCGTTGAGGGCAAGATCGTCGGTCAAACCATCGAATCGTTTCTCGCTCGTAATCGTGGAGACGGCAAACGAGGCAGCGTGGCGGATTCAGAGAATGGCCAACAAGCGATCACTCACGTTCGTCCCGTCGAATTCGTCAACAGTCACACGCTGGTGGAATGCCGACTCGAAACTGGTCGCACACACCAAATTCGCATTCATTTGTCCGAGGCGGGACATCCCGTCTGCGGCGACAAGGAATATCGCGGGCCGCCCGGACGAAAGCCGATCACTGATCGCAGCGGCGCTCCGCGACTCGCTCTGCACGCTGCCGAACTGGGCTTCGAGCATCCGCTCACTGGCGTGCCGCTGCACTTTGAAAGTCGGCTGCCGAGAGACCTCGCCGATTTTCTGAAACGGCTGCGGAGAATCGACACGTAGGATGAGTGTCCGTGTTACTGCGTTTCAATTTCACTTTTCGCTTCAGTGCCGATTTCCAGTGCCTTCATCTCGACCAGCGATTGTGCGACTTGCTTGAACGCGGACCGCGGCTCGTTGTTTCCTTTGCGTTCCATCGACTGCTTGACGCTCCACTGAGCCAAGCCGAATGGGACATCATCACTGCGCCAGATTTCCGCCTCTTGCACCGTATGGCCTTGCGAATTCTCCGCCTCGTACTTCCCTTTCCACTTCTGAGCGGTGACGTCGCCGATGCCGACGTTCAACGATTCTGGTTCCCCTTCTTTCTCCAGCGTCTTGTAGTGCATGAACCGTGCGACCTTCGGGTAAATCTGAAAGACGTTTCCCGGCAGTTCCTCGACCGGCTTTTCACCCTCTTTGCGATAGCCCTTCACGATCGGAAGAAAGGAAACCGGGATGGTCTCGTCGTCGGCCAACTTGCCGATCACTCGATGTTCGGGCACCAGCACTTTGTAAATCGAGGCACCGATCGGACCAGGATTGATGCCGGCGTCGCTCTTCTTGCCGGTCTGCACTTTGAATTCCAGCCAACGGCACGGGACCGTCTTGCCTTCAAACTCCGCCTCTTGCGAACCGATCGACTTGATTGTCAGGTGTTGAATCCACTGGATCGTCAAATCGGTGCCGCCGGTGTTCGAGCGAGTTTCGATCTGCTGATACGTTCCTTCATACCGAATCCAGGTGCCGTCGGTCGGTAGCTTCCAGATCAAGCCTTGAGCCTCCGCACGCGGCGTTATGCCGAAGCCGATTCCAACGACCAATGCGACCACGAATGTCAGCCAGCGAATCATCAGCCACCTCGATGCCCAGAGGCGAATTGTCTCGACGAACGCCGCAAGAACCCGAACTCCGCGGCGAATTTGAGCCGGAGTCTGGCACAGCCCGCCAAAGGTGACAAGACAGGTTTTCGGCGGGTAAGAATCGGTCAATCTCCGCATTTTTCAAACGTAGACACCACGGAGGCGGCCGCAGAGGACACAGAGAAATCCTCCGCAATCCCTGCGAGACCTCTTGTTCCTCTGCGCGTTTCCAAAACCATCCTCCGTACGACTCGCATCTGCCGGCTCAGAGCCCTTGCTTGCTGGTGCCGAGTGGCCGACCGTAAACTCCGAACCAATGTTTGTAATCCTCTCGAAACGTTCGCGAGACCATGCCATGCTCAGCCCCATTGGCCTTCAATCCGTCGCCATCCGAAGACTTTTCTTGTCGCCCCTCATGCTGGTGTTGCTGGCATTTGCTTTGCAGCAGTCCCCGGTCGCGGCTCAAGAGACCGGCAAGCCGGACGCGGCAACCGCGACTTGGGCGCATATCGAACTCAAGGGTGGCTATGCCGAAGGCCCGCAGATGATGGGCCTGTTCGGTGAAGCGACCGAGAGTCTCGCCGAGGCGATCGGCCGACTCGACAAAGCCGCGAAAGATGACGCCGTCACGGGAGTCGTGCTCAAGATCGACGGGCCGAGCATCGGGCGAGGCAAGCTCAACGAGTTTCGCCAGGCAATCAGCCGCGTGAAGGCGAAAGGGAAGAAGGTCGTTGCCTACCTCGATTCGTCGAGCGGCGGGGATTACCTCGTTGCAGCCGGCTGCGATGAAGTTGTGATGCCAGAGTCCGGCGTGCTGATGTTCTTGGGCGTGCGATCCGAAGTCAGCTTCTACAAGAACCTGTTCGACTTCCTCGGCGTGAAGGCCGAGATGCTTCGCGTCGGCGAATACAAATCGGCTGCCGAACCGTACTCACGCACCGAGATGAGCAAAGAATTCCGCGAAGAGTTGGAACAGGTCCTCGGCGACTTCTACGACCAGATGGTCGAGCAGGTGGCGACGGGACGTGGCATCGCGGCCGAGAAGGTCAAAGAGGCGATTGACAATGGCCCGCACACCGCGACTGCCGCGAAGGAACTGGGGCTCATCACGCGCGTTGCTTACGAAGACGAACTCCCCGGCATTCTGCGAGGCGACAAGGCCGACACGACGATCAAGCTGGCGAAGCTTTACGGCAAGAAAAAGATCGATGCCGACTTCAGCGGCCTGACCGGCATGATCAATTTAATGAACATGATGATGGGATTGGAGCCGCCGAAACGCGCCAGTAAGAATCCCAAGATTGCCGTGATTCACGCCACCGGCATGATCATGCCCGGAGCCAGCGCCATCGATTTGCTCGGCGACAGCACGCTGGGCAGCGACACGCTTGTCAAAGCAATCGAGAAGGCATCGAGCGATCCGACCGTCAAAGCGATTGTCCTGCGCGTCGATAGCCCCGGCGGCAGTGCGCTTGCCAGCGATTTAATTTGGCGTGCACTTGAAAAGGTCGAGAAGCCGATCGTAGCCAGCATGGGCGATGTCGCCGGCAGCGGTGGCTACTACATCGCGATGGGGGCCGACACGATCTTCGCCGAGCCCGGTACGATTACCGGATCGATCGGCGTGGTTGGTGGCAAGATTGCTCTCGAAGGGCTGTTCAATAAAGTCGGCATCACGACCAGCGTGGTCGCTCGCGGCAAGAACAGCGGCATCCTCAGCACAAACTCAGGTTTTACCGACAGCGAACGCGAAGCGATGACCAAACTGCTGCTCGACATCTACAAACAGTTCACGGAGAAAGCCGCGAAGGGTCGCAAGATGGAGTACGCGAAGCTCGAAAAGCTCGCTCGCGGTCGCATCTATTCGGGAGCCACTGCGCTCAAGCACGGACTTATCGACAAGGTTGGAACACTGGAAGATGCGGTCGAACACGCCAAGCAACTCGCGAAGCTCGGCCACGACGACAAAGTCGAACGCCTGATTCTGCCCAAGCCAACCAGCCCGCTCGAATCGCTGTTCGGCCCGCTGAGCCCGGACGAACAAACGCGCGTGACGGCCGACTGGGCGCTGTTCCACGCAATGAAGGCGATCTCGCCCGACTTGGCCGATGACCTGCGAAACGCATGGCAAATCAACAGGCTCGCTCGCGAGAGTCGGCTGATGCTGATGCCGTTCACGATTCGGATTCGGTGAGGCGAATCGCGAAGTCTCGGAAGAGCGATAACGCGAAAATGAATTGCCGTCGAGTATCGATCGCTTGGCAATTTGTTCGTGGTGTTTTCGCTCTTTCGGACTTTTGCGATCCCCTTCGTTGTCCCGTCATGCTTGAGACGGCGGCACGGTTGCGGTCGAATACGCGTTCCCCTTTGGAGTGCGGTGTGTCAGCACCGCAGTGGATGTTTGGATGGCGGCGCAGCCGCGACGGATTTTGGAATCGGAAACATAAATCGCGAAAGGCGGCACGGCCGCCAGCCAATGTGGTGCTGACACACCGCACTCCAAAGGAATCACCCATGCAATGCCGTCTTGGGCTCGTGTTGGCTTTTTCGATTATTGCGGCGACGACCGCGAATGCTCAGCAGCTTGAACTCAACAAAGGGGACCACATTTGCATCGTCGGCAACACGCTGGCGGAGCGGATGCAGCATTATGGGTGGTTGGAGACGCTCATTCAGGCGCGGTTTCCGGAGCACAACCTCGTGATTCGGAATCTGGGTTATTCCGGCGACGAGATTGATGGGTGGAAGAACCCGAATCATCGGATGCGGTCGATGTCGTTTGGGTCGCACGATGAGTGGCTTAGCGGGAATGCTCCGTGTCCGCAGCCGGGGAAGTTGTCGTCGCGGGACAAGGAAGGGGGGAAGAAGGTTCGCGAGAATCGGTTTGAGTTGACGGAGACGAAGGCGGACGTGGTCTTCGCGTTTTACGGGTACAACGAGTCGTGGGCGGGGGAGGCGGGGTTGGCGGCGTTCAAGCAGAACGTCGAGGAGTTCATCAAGCACACGCTCGGGCAGAAGTACAACGGCAAGTCGGCTCCGAAGCTCGTGCTGTTCTCGCCGATCGCTCACGAGTTCCTCAACGACCCCAACCTCCCCAGCAAGGCCGATGTCGATGCCTCCAACGCTCGGCTCAAGATGTATGCCGACGCGATGGGCGAGGTCGCCAAAGCCAACGGGGTTAAATTCATCGACGTCTTCACGCCGCTGAGCGAGACGTACGCGTTCTTGCGAACGATCGATAAGAAGGGCAAACCGGAAGCGACCGCAAACACCATCAACGGAGTCCATCTGAATGAATGGGGTGATCTGACGGTTGCTAGCTTGATTGAGATTTCCTTGTTCGGAAAATCACTCGATCGGAGCGTGTCGAAAATCCAGCCGCTTCGCGCCGCCGTTCTCGACAAGAACTTCTACTGGTTCAACCGCTATCGTGTGACGGACGGATATTCGACGTATGGCGATCGCGCGTTCTTGAAGTTCACCGAGGGGCCGGGCGGATACGGCGATGGCCTCTCCAACTATTCCGTCGGGCAGCGGGAACTGGATGTGCTCGATCAGCTCACGGCGAATCGGGACAAGGTGATTTGGGCGGCGGCTCAGGGGAAGCAGGTCAAAGCGGACGACTCAAACCTGTCCGAGTTCATCCCGGTCATCTCGAATAAGCCGGGCGAGTTGCCGGGCGGGAAGCACAAGTTTCTCTCCGGCGAAGAGGCCATCAGCAAAATGACGATCGGCAAGGGGCTGAAGGTCGAGCTGTTCGCCGATGAAAAAATGTTTCCGGAGCTGGTCAATCCGGTGCAGATGGCGTTTGACACGAAGGGGCGGTTGTGGGTCGCGGCGTGGCGGACGTATCCGCACTGGAAGCCGACCGAGCCGATGAACGACAAGCTGCTCATTCTGGAAGACACCAACGGCGACGGCCGGGCCGATGTCTGCAAGACCTTTGCCGGCGACATTCACAACCCGACCGGCTTCGAGTTCTGGAACGGCGGCGTGCTGCTCGCGGCCGGGCCGGACTTGCTGTTCCTCAAGGACACCAACGGCGACGACAAGTACGACATCAAGGAACGGATCGCTCACGGCTTCGACACCGCCGACACGCATCACACCATCAACAGCTTCACGCTCGATCCGGGCGG
>Ga0194131_10001040_pt1 | contig 48071 bp, 36 predicted proteins | sample TA2KigO120mmetaG_FD_148631 | JGI IMG/M metagenome (GOLD analysis project Ga0194131, IMG submission 148631) | Freshwater microbial communities from Lake Tanganyika, Tanzania - TA2015053 Kigoma Offshore 120m | ecosystem: Environmental > Aquatic > Freshwater > Lake | place: Tanzania: Lake...
ACCCACCGCTACCGCGTCACAGACCAGGGCTGGCGCACCGCCATGTTCTGTACGCGCACCTATAACCGCATCCTGCGCCCCGGCCTGGCCCACGTCTGCGCCGACGAACCTGACAGTGACAATCCGTTACGCCACAGCTTCGAACGCCTTGACGCAGACATCGACCATTGGATCGAGGCCCAGAAAGTGCCTGCATGAAACTTGACTCAAACGAGATAACTTCTGGGGATCAAGGACGCTAGGGGCTGTCCAACTCGGAGAGAGGCCAATTGCGCTCGGGTGCCATGCCTTCGCGGGTCCCTCGAGATTGCGGCATCCAATCGGTTGCACCGCGAAATCATGTGAAGCGCCACAACCTTCTCCCTGCGAATACCACAAGCAAGGCAACTCATCCATGCAGATCGGCAGGTTCCGATCCCCGGCATAGAAGCGGGCGCTTGACCAGATCCAATCGGTCGGCTCAACACACAGGTCATCGGAGGGCCGTAGATGTGTTAGGCCGGACCTGCCTGCTTTCGCTCGGCGACACTATTCACTAATTGACGGGCCTCGGCTTCGTCTTTCGGATCATCGAAGTAAATCGCTAATTGAAGATGGCCGTCGTCGCTTAATACAAATCCATAGAGTGACTCGACTGGACCATCCTCGCTTTCATCACGCAGCCGGTAGCTATATCTTGTCAAGTTCCTGGCCTGGCTTTCATCCTCGGCGAATCGCTCTGGCGAAACGGATTTCTTGACCCCTGCAAGACGCTTGCCTTGAGATTCCCCGTGTTCGTTGTTCCATGCAGTTAGCCAAATTGTAAATCCAGGACGCCAGAGCACCATCTGACCATCCTCCACACGCCGGGCAAAACGTTCCGGAAGGTGAATTGACCAAGTCGTGGTGAGCGGGTGATCGCCTTCGACTACTGGGAAGCCCGGCGGGGGCCATTTCTTTGCAGGCACTGATTGCGTCGTGCCAGGTTGCCAGGCTTCTCCCGCGACCTGCGTGAACCCGCCGGACGGGCCGTCGCGCTCAAAGGCCGTGCCGGCCGGAGCGTCAAGGAATGGGATGATGTCGGGGTCGTAATTGGCGATGGTGTTCACATCGTAGATGCCGTGGTTATCGGCGTCGTCCATGTAGTGTTGGGATTCTTGTCCTGCGGTGAAAACCCATCCGCTGTCCTGATCGTTACGGGTTTCCTCCCGATACATGTACCCAACCTTGCGGCCCTCGACGGTAATCATGTCGGTCGCGAAGCAGCCGCCTCGATTTTTGGCGAGCGGCTTGATCTGTTCGGCGCGAAGAGCGAATTGCTTCTTGGCCATCGTCCACCTTGAGGCCTAAGGTTCAAGGTTCAACGTTCAGGAATCATCTGGCAATGACGCGGCTCGCCGGCGGCTCGGGATAGATTCCTGTTGGATTTAACCGCGGGCCCTGCAGCACAAGACTATGGGGATTCAAGCAACCGGCAGCTTGCCTGCGTGCTGGCATGGATGGAGTGTAACGCTGCGGCGCGGTGTCCGGCAAGCATTTTTTCGCTACGCGTCGTTCGCAATATCGAAGTCAAACCTTCGTTGACATGTCCATTGGCTGTTGCGCTGGGTTTCGCGGGCGCTCGCCAAGCGCGGCAGCGTCGAAGACGCTACTGGTTTTTCCGTCGGCGCTCGGTTGTGCACCCGCGTTCGGCAACGGCGCTGGCAGCCGTCGCCGGACACGGGAATTGTGTTTAGCATGAGTTCTGCTGGACGATTGCCGGGCGTGGCGTTAGAAAGGCGCAAGTTGTGATGTACGTTACAGATTGGTCATTTTGTCATACTTGGTAATGCGCGGAGATGACATTTGCCGAGGGGGTGTATGTCACTTTCTGGACGAATCCTGGACGAATCCTTGGAATCATTTGTCGGGATAGCGCGGTGCCCGGGCGTGCTGCGCAGGGGGCTGCTCTTATTTCCGGTCGCGCAGCAGGTAGACAACCACCTGGGCGCGATCTTCCGGCCCGTCGGCAGGCCAGTGGAACACGAGGCTGGCGCCCCGGTTGCGGAGACGGCGTTCGATCTCATCACGGGCTCGAGCCTTGCCACGATGCGGGCTGCGGCTGATGACGACAAAGCGCTTGCCTGGCTTGCCGTGCGTGGTCGGCTTGCCTTCCTCGAACACCAGGCCGGCATAGTAATGGGCCCAGAAGTGGTCGTCATCGACAATGTCGCCCGGGCGAACATGCTCCGCGAGCCAGCGTCCGGCGGCATGATGGCCGGCCCGATTGCCGTGCAGCGGCTGCAGCGTCTCGGACAGACAGATGCCGGTGACGACGAGCAAGGCCGCCAAGGCCAAGACGCCCGGATACCGCCGCGGCCGGAGCGCCGGCACGGGCGGCACATCTCCCGCGCGAGCGGCCTGGAAGCGGGCGAGCAGCCGCGCCGGCAGGTCGAGGAATCCAGCCACGGTCAGGTAGGTAGCCAGCAGCACCAGCACCATGACGTGGCGGTCGGAGACGTAGCCGGTCTTCACGCCCAGCCGGCACAGGACGGCGAGGTAGATCAGGCAGATCGCGGCCAGCACCCAGACGCCGGGAATGCGCCGCAGCCGTTCCTTGTGCCACCAGAAGCCGAGGAAAAGCGGCACGACACAGAAATAATGCAAGGCCTGGCAGAACTCACGGGCCACGGCCCAGAGGCTGCGCAAGAGCGGCCGGGTATTCTCTCGCCAGGTATCTGCCCAGATCAGCGCGTGCAGGCCAGCGCGGCGGGGCACTCGCGCGTCCGGAGCATCTTGCTTGAAGACGGCTGACGTGGCGGCTGGCGAGCCATTGATGATGCCCTTGACGGAAGGCTTGTTGGAGAAGCCGCCGATCGTGAGCGTGTGCAGGCCGCCGGTGGCGAGCGCGCCGGCAACGAGCGCGCTGCCGCAAAACACAATCTGCCGCCATGCGCGGCGGCGTGCGGGGACGAATTGCATGACGAGCAACACGATCAGCGTGGCGAGAACAACCACGGCACCTTCCGGCCGGGTGAAGTACGCGAGCCCGCTGCAAAGTCCGCAGGCCGCGAACAACCACGGTCGACTCCCTTCGACCGCCCGCACTGCCAGCAGCATGGCAGTCGTGCAGAGCAGCAGGAACAGGCCCTCCGAGACGCCGTCGGACAAGAGTTGCCCGCTAACCGGCAACACCTGAAACAGCAGCGCCGACCAGAAGCCCACCCGGCGGTTGAAGAGAAACCGCCCCAGCAAGTACATCGGGACGGCCAGCAAGGCTCCGGACAGCGCGGTGACGAGCTGGGCGCTGAGTTGCATGGCCTCGGGCGTTGTGCCGCCGCACAGGGCGCGAATCGGCCATGACATGGCCAGGATGCTCAGTGGATAGCCGGGATGCTGGTGGTTCTCACGCAAGACCTGCTGCCAGGGCTTGGTCTCGAAGGCCAGCGAATAGCGGATGTAACCGATGCTGTCGCGTGCCGCGACTTCAGTCTGCGCGATGACCCAGGCTCGGACCGCCATGCCGATGACCAGCAACAACCCGATCAGCAACAGGTCGGTGCGGTCCCGCAGGGGTCCGCTGGGGTTGCTCGACGCGGTTTCATCCGTGATCGCCATGCCATCGCCTCGGTTTGCCGTCGCCGGCGTGTCCTGCCGCATGACGGGTGGCCGATGGTATAGCGATGAAAATGAATGGTCAAGCCGTAGCGAGCGAAGCTGGCTCGAGATGGCTGCTGCAGTCAGCGCAGGTTGCCTGTTTGGCCTCGTTCAATCATAGCGCCCGCTCGCCTCGATCGGCCACAGTGCCTCGATCTTGCCCTTGCGGACAGCAACACAGTTGCGGTGCAGGTTCATGGTCGCGCAGCAATGGGCGGGGATCACCTCACGGTGGTCTCCGATCTTGACCTGGGTGTCATTGCTTTCGACCTTGGCGTGCTCTTCGGAGAGTTGCAGGACACGATCCGCGGGCCGGCCCTTGACGGAAGGCGTGCCGAAGTCGCGCGAGATCGCCTTGCTGCCGGCATCCAGGATGTAGCGTCCGGGCCTGCGGCTGATGATCGTCGTCCAGACCGATAGCGAGCAGCCGAACTCCGGCCGCACCGCATGGTAGGCCACATCCATGAGTACGAAAGACCCTGGCTGGATCTCGGTGACGCCGTCATAATGGCCGACGAACTCCCAGGTGCCCGTGCCCGCGCCGGTGACGATGTTGACGGGAATGCCGGCTTTCTCGATGAGCCGACGCGTGCCGACGAGCTGGTCGAGAGATTGCAGGCAGCGGGTGCGCTTTTCCTCGCGGTTGTCGAGGAGCTGCAAATGGCCGTCATAGCCTTGCAGGCCATCGAAGCGCAGCCCGGGGCTGGCGGCAATCTTTTTCGCCAGGGCCAGCGCGGGCTCGCCTGGATCCACGCCGCAGCGATTCATGCCGATATCGACCTCGACCAAGATGCCGATCGTTGCACCGGCCTCGGTGGCTGCCTGGCTGAGCTGGGCGACGTTGGCCGCATCATCGACGCAGATGCGAAGCTGCACAAGCCTGGCGAGGCGTCCAATTCGGCCCATCTTCTTGTCGCCGACCACCTGATTGGCGATGAGGATGTCGCTGATGCCGGCGTCGGCGAGCACCTCGGCCTCATTGAGCTTGGCACACAAGAAGCCGTCGGCCCCGCGCTCGGCGATGTAGCTGGCCAGCCCGCCGCACTTGAGCGACTTGAAATGCACGCGCACGCCCACCGGCTTGTCCCGAAACGGCGCAAACATCCGCTCCAGATTGGCATCGACCACGTCCAGGTCGATGAGCAATTGCGGCGAATCGAGTACGTCGATGGGTTGCCCGATGGGGCTGGTTGTGGAGATCGGCTCGGAAATGGTGATCATCGCTTAGTGGTTCCTGTGTCGCTGAATATCATGACATGGTAGAGTTTATGGTCGATCGTGCCAAATGCCTACTTCCCGCTGCTGGCACATTGCCGACCTCGGCCTGGCGCCTGGGCGGAGTTGCTCATGCAACCAGTGACACTCATCTTGCTGTCGGCGGCGTTTGTCTGTGAAGGTGACGCCGGCGGTTCTGCTGCGCGGCCGGCAAGCAAGGCCGTCGCGAAGCCATTGCCGGAGATGCTGACGATCTCGTGGAGGCGCGGTCCGGATCTGCCACAGGGGTTTCAGGATAGTGACGGCGGCATCATGGCGGGCACGCTGGTCAGTGTGGGCGGATTCTGCAGCGGACAAAAAAACGTGCCAGGAAAGCCGGACAAATATCCGCGCGGCTTTCTCAAGAAAGTGTGGGGCCTGCCTCTGGCCAACGATCGAAGCCGCTGGCTGGAGCTACCGGATTTTCCCGGTGCGGCCCGTCAGGGGTTGGATGCTATCTCGATTGCCGACACGCTTTATTGCTGGGGCGGCTTCAGCTATTCGCCTCCCCATTGTTATCGAGACGGCTACCAGCTGTCGCGCGGACGGGATGGCTGGCGCTGGCGTTCGTTGCCGCCATTACCCTGGGCACTGACGGCACAGGGATCTTGCGCTATCGGTTCGAAAATCTATGTCGTCGGTGGCGCTGATTACGACGGCGAAAAGGGTTTCTATACCCTGTCGGATCGTCATGGCCGCGTCAAGCGCCTTGGGGCGCGTCTGCTGATCTTCGACACCAACAGGCCGGAGGATGGCTGGCAGGAGCGAAGGCCGTGCCCGGGCACGCCGCGGTTTGTGCATGCCGTGGCCGCTGTCGCCGGAAAGGTGTATGTGCTAGGCGGGGCAACCGGCAGCGATAACGCCGAGTCGGGCACTTTCACCGTCGTCGATAACTGGGTTTACCAGCCCGAGAAGAATGAGTGGACCGCGCTTCCGGACCTGCCTGTTGCGAGCGGCAACTTCCCGTCCGGGCGCGTCGTCTTCGCCGACCGTTACATTCTCCTGGTCGGTGGCTATCAATACGGAAAGGTCATGACACCGCGCGGACAGACCCGCCCGATCTACGGGCGCCCAACCCGACACGATCCGAAGAATGCCATGTGCAGCGACATTTTCGTCTTCGACACGCAAACGGGCATCTTCGGACGTGCGAGCCCATTGCCGCTCAACAATAACCTGCCGATGACGGTGCTTGCCGGAGCGCAGCTTCACCTCATCGGCGGTGAAGTTGGCTCGGCCGTCATTGACGGCCAGCAATACGGGCATCACCCCGAATTGTATCTCATCGGCAGCATCGAGAAGGCGAAATAGCCGTGTCCATGCGGTGCGCTGCTCAGCACCTGCTACTTTCTCACCTGTACACTCAGCATGACCACGCAGGGATCGAAGTCGTCCTCCTTCGAGTTCAAGCCGGGCGTCTTGAGCAGCTTTGTCGTGCGCCGATCGTAGAGATAGACATCGCGCTCGCCGGCGCCGTCGAGTCGTTCGGAAACGAACGCGAGAAAGCGGCCATCGCCACTGAGGGATGGCGATTGCTCGTGATCGGCGGAGTTGAGTCCCGGCAAAGGGAGCAGATTGCTGTCCACGCGGTCATAGAGGTAGATGTCGCGACCGCCTTCGCCGCCGCTTCGGTCGGAGGAGCAGGCGACGAGCCGTCCGTCGCCACTGAGCGCCGGCTGCATATCGAGGCTGTTCGAGTTCATGCCCGGTACGGCAACGATCTTCTTCTCGGCCAGGTCGTAGAGATAGACATCCGTGGCGCCCCTGCCGCCGGGCACGTTGGCGGCAAATGCCAGCCAGCGACCGTCAGCGCTCATGGCCGGCATGCGCTGGTCATGTTTCTGCCGATTGAGCCTGGGCGGCTCGACGTTGTTCTTGGCTGCCACGTCATAGAGAAACACGCCCCAGCGCGTCGTGCTGCCAGGCCGTGCCCAGGCGCTGTAAGCGATGAGCTTGCCATCGCCTGAGAGCGATGCGCCCATCTGGTGAATCTTGGGGTTTTCCTGAATGTCCGGCAATGATACGAGTTTGCCTTCCTTGCGATCCCAGACTTCGACGCGTCCGCCGTCGGCGACGCCGAATTGTGAGCAGAAGGCACAGAATCGGCCGTCGCGGCTCAGGGAAGGATGCATGTCGGCTCGCGATTTGTTGACGCCGCCGCTGATGGTGTCCACGGCGCCAAGCAACTTGCCCGAGCCGATGCCGTCGTGCTCGTAGAAGTAGATCTTCGGATAGGGGGGATCACGGCGCTCGCGTGTGGAGGCCAGCGCCAGCAGTAACTTCACTGGCTCGGCGGCAGGCTGGGCGCGAGCGTCGCTGAGCAGCGCGGCGACAAGCAGAGTGCAGACAACGATTCGCATCGGTATGAAACCTCGAAGTCCATTCGGCTTTTCAGGTGTTATAGCAAATCGCCGCGGGCACATGGTCGCCAAGAGCTGTCGACGTGGAGGTCAACTGGCCAGCGGCGTGAAAAGATGTATAACATGCACATATTATGCATATTTGGAGCTGACACCATGCGGCTGTCGTTGCAAACCGATTTCGCCTTGCGAACCTTGATGTATCTGGGCAGCGTCGGCGAACGTGCGACGATCGAGGAAGTTGCGGACTACTATCACATTTCGCTGGACCATGTCGCCAAGGTCGTCAGCCAGCTGGTGCGGCTGGGCTGGGTGCGTGGCATTCGCGGCGCTGGCGGCGGCATCGAACTCGGCAAGCCCGCCGTTGACATCTCCGTCGGTGCGGTCGTGGCCGCCTTCGAGGGAGATGTCCACCTGCTCGAGTGCCTGGGTCGCGACGGCGTCTGCATCATCGAATCATTCTGCAAGCTCAAGAAAGTCCTCGCCAGGGCCGAGGATCTGCAGCGCGACTACCTCGCCGGCGTCAGCCTGCAGGACGTGTTGCCATCACGAGCGAAACTCAAAACTTGAAAGGACCATTCCATGCGTCGAATCATTCATGTATCGCTTTTCGTGGCGCTGGCCTTGGCACTCAACATGTCGCTGGGCGGTGCGGCAGACTCGACCGCAGAGAAGAAGCCGGCGGAGCCCGATAGGGCTGCCGTCGAGCGCGCCCGCAAGACGGTACGCATGCTCGACGATATTTACAAGACAGCCGTCGTGCTCATCACCGACAAGTATGTGCACGACAAGAAGGACTTTCCGGCCGGCCGTGCCGCCGTCCACTGGTTCAAGGCGATCTCGAAGAAAGGCTGGCACGAGATCCGCATCATCGATGCCACTGGCGAGCCCTATAGCCAGGCCAACGTCGCCCGCGATGCCTTCGACAAGGAGGGCATCCGCCGTCTCAAGGCCGGCAGCGATTTTTACGACCAGGTCGAGACCAGGGACGGCAAGAGCTATCTGCGCGCCATCACGCCGGTCCCGGTAGTCATGCAGAAGTGCATCATGTGCCACGAGCACTACAAGGCTGCCAAGAAGGGCGAACCGGTGGGAGCGCTCACATATAAGGTGCCGCTCGATTGATCAAGCAGCGGCCCTTACGCGCGCAGCGATCCACCCGCGTTCATCGCCAGGTTGCCGCCATCCATGGGTATCAGGGCGCCGGTGATCCACGACGAAGAATCGGATGCCAGGAATACGGCGAGGCCCTTGATGTCGTCGGGGTGGCCGAGTCGGCCGGCCGGGATACCGCTCAGGTACTTGGGCTTCAGGTTTGGATCGGCAGCCATGCGTTTTTCCAGGCTGGGGTTGATCACCTGTGCGGGGAGGATGGCGTTGACGCGGACGCCACGGCCGGCCCACTCGGTGCTCAGCTCGCGCGTCATCTGCGCCACCGCCCCCATCGCCATACTGTAGGCGATATGCCCACGGCCCAGCGCGCTGATGCTCGCCAGCGAGCCGATGTTGACAATGCTTCCCCGTCTGGCCGCTAGCATGCGCTTGCCTGCTTCCTGGCACATGTAGAACCGGCCCAGCACCAGGTTTCGCCAGGTCTGCTCCACGTCTTCAAGGGAGATGCTTTCGGGGCTCGGTCCCAGGATGCCTTCGCCGGCGACGTTGCCCAGAAAATCGATGCGGCCGAAGTCGCGGTCGAGACGCGCGAACAGCTCGCGAATCTGCTGCGGGTCGGAGACGTCGCACGTCGCAGGCACTGCACGTCGGCTGAGTTTCGTGAGGTGTTGCGCGGTTTGCTCCAGGCCACCCTCGTTGCGATCGACCAGCAAGAGATCAGCTCCAGCTTCTGCAATGGCGGTGGCCATCGCCCGCCCAAGTCCCTGCGCGGCGCCGGAAACGACTGCTACGCGGCCGGTGAGGTTGAAAAGGTTTGACATGATTTGGGTTCCTTGCCCGTATGCCGTGCCCACAGGTTTGCGTGGGCATGGCACACAACTCCTGGCATGGTCAGAGGTCACGACATGAGCTTTTTCATGCGCCGGGCCGCCAGCGCCAGCGCGATCCACGACACGCCGCTGAACAGCAACTCGATGGCGATGAAAAGGCCGATGATGAACAGGCTGCTTTCGGGCCAGCGGGCGACGATCATGCCGCCCAGGGCCACGCTGACCACGCCGCCGAGGGCGACCATTGGCCAGGCGGGGAAATTGCGATGCGACACTGCAAGGATGATCCGCGCGATGCCGTTGAAGACCAGCGCGAACCCGATGATGAGCGTGAGGACCGCGGCCCCGCGCAATGGATCGAACACCAGGCAGACACCCGCTGCCAGGTATAGCAGTCCAATCAGCATCTCCAGAAAAAAACCGCCCCAGTGCCGCATGAACAAGGCGTGAACCAGATGCGCTCCAGCGCCGACAACCATCAGGATGCCGAAGAACTCCACGGACAGCAGCGTCAGAAAGACGGCCATCCCGTCTTGGAGGGCGATCAAGCCGAGCAAGACCAGGGCAATGCCCAGCACCAGCAGCCAGCCCCATTTCTCCGCGAGGGGGTGCAACGGACTAGTTGGTGTCGGCGGTGCGTTGCTCATGGTAGTCTCCGTTCGGGGGCGACGGCTGCTGTCACAGTTGGCGTGTCTTCCCAGGTGAACAGTTTCTTGAGTTTGTCCCAGAATTGCGAGCCCAGCACAAACACGCTGATTAGCATGACCACATCGCAAACCAGATTCAAGTAGAGCGTTATCTGGGGAGACAGGTCATTGCTGAACAGCGCCGGCCCATAGGCCAGGACGAACAATCCCAGGTTCGCGCCAAGTAACAACAAGATACCGATGTTGTAGCGAAGCCGGCCCGCAGGTCTCGTTAGCCCCAACCATTCGAGCATCTTTCCCAGGCGATTTTTTACGGCTTCCCAGGCCTCCTTTCCAGCGAGGGCGATGCCGGCAATCAGGAAAACCTCGGGCCCGCCCACAACCAGGAAGCCGATCAGCGCCGCGGTCGCAGCCGCCGAGAAGCCTAGATACGGCACCAATAGCGCCGAGAGGGGGGAAAGTAGCGCCAGTATCAAGCAGCCCACGCCCAGACGATACGCCACGCTCCTGGCTGGCCGCGACTCGGAAATAGGGTTATTCGTCACAGTGCGACTCCACTGAATTCGTGAGGGGTGTCGCTGATAGACTAACAAACATGAAACGGAACGTGGAGGCATTGACCGATGGGACCTTCGACCTGCTGGTCGTGGGAGGAGGCATCACCGGCGCCGGTGTGGCCCTGGATGCGTCGCTGCGCGGTCTGCGTGTCGCTCTCATCGACAAGGGGGACTTCGCTTCCGGGACCAGCAGCGTTTCCTCGAAACTAGTGCACGGCGGGCTGCGCTACCTGGAGCACGCCGGTTTTCATCTTGTCCATGAAGCGCTGCACGAACGCGGGCGACTGCTGCACAACGCCTGTCATCTGGTGCAGCCATTGCGATTCATCCTGCCCTTCTACGACGGTGCACGGCTATCGCCCTGGAAATGGCGGCTCGGGCTCACGCTGTACGACTTCCTTGCCGGGACCAGCAACATCCACCGGCATCGACCGTTGCGGCGTCGCGAGATTCGCCGCGAATTCCCCACGCTGGTTCGACATGGCCTGCAGGGGGGCGCCGAGTTCTTCGACGCCCAGATGGACGATGCCAGGCTGTGCATCGAGGTCATGCGCACCGCTGCCGAATGCGGCGCGACGCCGGCCAACTATGTCGAGGCGACGGCCTTCACGTCGCGCAATGGCCGTATTACCGGCGTTCGCGCGCGCGACCATGTCGGCGACCGTGAGATCGTTATCGCGGCACGGCAATTCTTGAACGCTGCCGGTCCGTGGGTGGATCGCGTCTGCCAGCTTGCCGGCGACGACTCAGGGCCGCGCCTGCAGCCCACGCGCGGCGTTCACATCCTCACTGCCGACCGTGGCTTGCGTGCCGCATTCCTGCTGCTGCATCCCAGCGACGGCCGAGTGCTGTTCATCATCCCCTGGATGGGCAAGACGCTGATCGGCACGACCGACACATTCGCTGACACCGGCCCGGATGATCTGCACGTGACCGATGGCGAAATCGCCTATCTTCTGGAAGCGCACAATCACTATTTCCAGCCCGGGCTGCAGCCATCCGACGTGATGGGCAGCTTCATCGGTCTGCGACCCTTGATTCGCTCGGAACGCGGTGGACCGTCATCCTTGTCGCGCGAGTTTCGTGTTTTCACGTCGCCATCCGGGCTGGTGTCAGTCGCCGGCGGTAAATACACGACGTTCCGGCAGATGGCGGAGGACATTACTGACGTTCTGGTGGCAAGACTGGACGGCCCGCGGCGTCGCTGTAGCACCAGGCGCTTCCCTCTCAGCGGCGTGCCGTCTGAGCCATGGCTCGAATATTCGGCCAGCGCCAGCGCCGAACTGGAGCAGCGCTTCAAGTTGCCGCGCGCGACGGCGCAGCACCTCGTGAATCGCTACGGGCGGCATGCCCTTGAGCTAGCCCATTACCTGGACCAGTCTCCCGAGGCGCGACAGCCGGTCTGTGCCGGTGAGCCGGAGTTGCGTGGTGAATTCGCGTACCAGCGCGATCACGAGATGGCAGTCTATCCCGCTGACCATTTGCTGCGTCGCACGCGCCTGGGCATGTATCATCCGGATTTGCTGCGTGGAAAAATCCGGGAATCTTCTTGACACCGACACGTCGGCGCGAGTTAATTCAAGCAGATGCACTTCATGGAAACTCAATGAAAGGAGGCGATAATCGAAAGTCCACCGACCTGTTCAGGGGAAACCTGTCGGCCGCGCGGATTTCGGCTCATACGGACTTGGGTGTTGAACCCCTGCTAATGCCAGGGATGTCCCCCAAAAGCTGCCACAGTAACCACCGATCCGCAAGCCTTCACGGTTTCCTGAGTTAGAAAAAACAACAGCCCGCGGCGTCACGATGCATCCATCGGTCGCCGCGGGCTGTCGCGTTTTTCCCATCGTTCACGACTAAACCTATCAGCTCACGGTGAAGCCGCGACGATTCTGTCGGCTCAACATGCGATTGGCTTCCTGGTCGTTGGTGAATCTCTCCGCATTCGCTTCCAGCGTGAGGCGGCGGCCGACGCGCAGCTGCATATCCTGCAACTTCAGGTTGCGATCACGCAGGTGTTCTTCCATGCGGGCCAGGGCATCGTTGGCGTCCTTGTTGTCGCCGAAGGCGCGGGTACGCGGGTTGAAAGCGGCGTTGCTGCCCAGCCGATACGAGATGTTGGCCAGGTGGCACAACGCGCTGGAGTAGTGGCCCTCCAGGATGTCGGCGTTCAGGTCGTCCTGGCGGCGGCTGCGGACGGCGGCGATGAAGTTCGTGAAGTGGTCGTTGCCGGGCCGGCGGCGAACCTCGACTTCCGGCAACGGCGCCGGCCTATCGCTGCCGCGCGGGAAGAACTGCGTACCGGCGATGATGCCCGCCTCGAGCTTGAAGACATTGCCGACTCCCTGGCGATGGAAGGGGCGGGTCTCCAGGCCGCGGACCTCGAAGATCAGCTGCGTCTGGCCGAAATCCATGAGCGCGATTTGCGTGTTTGGCGTTTCGGCCTGATCGCGTGGGCCAAAGCGGCCGCCGACGCTGACGACACTGCGCGGCAGCGTGGCACCCTGGATCGCCCAGCGGGCGATGTCCATCTGATGCACGCCTTGGTTGCCCAGGTCGCCGTTGCCGAAGTCCCAGAACCAGTGCCAGCGATAGTGCACCAGGTTTTCGTGGTAGGGACGCTCGGCCGCCGGCCCAAGCCAAAGATTGAAATCCAGTTCGCGCGGCACGTCGATACGGCGAACGGTCGGCGACATGCCCGAGGCGTTGTCGCGGCGCTTGTAGCACAATCCGTAAGCAACTTGCAGCCGGCCCAGCTTGCCGGAACGGATCACTTCGATGACGCGCTGCCAGCCGCCTTCGGTTCGGCTCTGGGTGCCGTGTTGCACGATCTTCCGCGTCTTGCGGGCGATGTCCACCATCTGCCGCCCTTCAGCGACGTTGTGGCTGCACGGCTTCTCCACGTAAACGTCCTTGCCCGCCTGGCAGGCCCACATGGTCATCAAGGCGTGCCAGTGATTGGGCGTGGCAATGGACAGCACGTCGAGGTTCCGGTCGTCCAGGGCACGGCGGACATCCTGCACAGTCTGCGGCCGCTGCCCCGAGCGCTGTTCTACCCCCTTGGCCCTGGAGGCGAACAGGCGGCTATCCACGTCGATCAGGTGGGTAACGCGGACGCCCTTCATGCCAGTGAAGGCGCTGATGTGTGAGCCACCCCGGCCGTTGATGCCGGCCACGCCCACGCGGATGTCCTCGTTTGCGCCCAGCACGCGTCCCGAGGACTTGGTGCCGGCAATGGTGACCGTGGCCGCTGCGGCCAGGGTGTTCTGCAAGAATCGCCGTCGGGAGAGCTGACGCATCGGCAGGTCCTTTCTTCGTGCGATGGAATCTTCGACTGAAGGCGGGTTTCTTCTCTTATAGCCGCCGAGTCGAGGGCTTTCAAGCAACAAATCGGGAAATTCGCGGATCCAGGAGCCGAAAGCGACAGCGGTACCGGCCGAGCCCGTAGCACCAGCAAAGTGCCGCGAGAAGTGGGCTTCACACCTTGGCTGGCAGCCGCAGCACAAAGCAAGCGCCCTGCCCATTCTGTCCCGGCTGGATGGTCAGCTGCCCGCCCAGAAGGCTGGCCCAGCGCTGTGCCAGCGCGAGTCCCAAACCGACGCCGCCGGCGGTGACGTCGGCGGCGTGACCGCGGCGAAAGGGGCGAAAGATCGAGCGGCGCTCCTGGCGCGGCACGCCAGGGCCGAGATCTTCGACCTCGAAGACGGCCGACTTGCCTTCCTGGCGGGCGCGCAACCAGAGCCTGGGATCGCTGGCGGCTTGACTGTACTTGCAGGCGTTGTCGATCAAATTGCCGAGCAACTGGGTCACTACCTGGCTGTCGGTATCAATGATCGCGTTGCTGGGCATGCTGTTCTCGATGATCATGTCCTTGCCGCAATCCTGGCAGCGCATCTGCCAGGAGGTTTGCAAGCACTCGAGCAATTCGGCAACTGAAACGGGCTTGTGCTCAAGCCGGGGTCGCTGATTTTCCAGCCGCGAGAAATCGAGAACGTTGTTGACGAGCCGATTGAGACGATCCGTCTCGCCGTTGAGCGTGTGCAAATACTCGTCGCGCTGCTTGTCGTTCTGGACCATGCCTCCGGTAAGCATGTCGAGATAGAGTCGCAGTGTGGTCAAGGGGGTACGCAGCTCATGAGTGACTGTCGAGACGAAGCGGATACGACGCTGTGACAGGTCGATGAGGGACCAACCGCCCAGACCGACGGCGAGCAGGGCGATGAGGGCGGCGGCCCAGGCCAGCACCAGTCCGATGCGCAGGGGCTTCCAGCCGAGTTCCAGTGCTGCGACCGGGCCAGGATCGAGTTCCACCGGCAGGGCGGTCATGGTCCGCTCTGGATGGGACGGCGTTTTCCTGGTCATCGGCTGCAATCGAGCCTCCGGGAACAAGTCCTCAATTTGTTCAAGCAGTCGCTTCTCGAGTGCCTGCCAGTTGAGCAGCAATCCCTGGGCGACCGATCTGCCGCCGACCTCGACGCGCCGCGCGACAACCAGACGCTCGTCCTTGGATCCACTTTCCAACCAGAAGGCAGACATGGGTCCGGGGCGAACGGTCTCGGCGCGCGCCTTGCCGCCGCCGGGCCGCAACAGGCCCTCGCCGTTGGGAGTCAGCTTGCCGATCAACGAATTCTGGCTGGGAGGATTCAGGTTGGGAGACTGATTGCCGCGGTAGTTCTCCTGGGGACCATAGATTGGCATGCGGCTTGTGAATTCTTTCTGAGACTTGGCAATCGGTGATTGAACGTCCCAGCGCTGGTCGCGATTCGCGTCACGATTCTGGCCTCGGTTCTCCTCGGCGAGGATCGCGGAGTTCGCGATGGCCAAGTTGGCTGTCGGCAGCTTCGCGAGCAAATCCGCGCGCGATACGTTGCACTCGAGGTCCTTGAGCAGACGGTCGCGCTGCCCTGCGTCTTTTGGCTTCGTGGTCAGCGCTCCAGGCAACTTCTTCTTTAAAGAGGTCGACAGCACCTGCGGCGACCACCAACCCGCCTCGTCGGCGGTGGAAAAATGTAACGACACCCAGTCCGGCAGCTCGGCGTCGAGCAACGGCGACATCTCGAGGCAACGGCCGGGGACGCCCGGCTTCAGCGACCAGTCGAAGATCGGCGCCGGAGCATAGATGGCATTGTAATGTGAGAACGGCCGGCTTGCCTCGCGGGCCAGTTCCGGGATCATGTAGCTATCGAGCCGCCATAGCGCCAGCCGCAGCCGGGCATGCAGCTCTGCCTCGCTGCGTGCGGCCTGCTGTTCCTCCTCGAGGCGTAGTGTTGCCGCCGTGACCCAACCCAGTCCTCCGGCCACCAACCCCGCGATCATGATGAAGGCAAGCAATCCGCCCGCCTTGCCGCGCAGCCAGCGTGTCATGCGCTTTTCCCGTTGGCTCGAGTTGATTCGACGGGCACGAGGTCCGGCCCGGCCATGTAACCTTGCGAGCGAACCGTGAGGATCGCCTCCGGCGTGTTCTTGCCGCTCGGATCGCGCAGCTTGTTGCGCAGCCGGGCGACATGCATGTCGATGGTCCGCGTCTCGATCCCCTGGGGACTGAGTCCCCACAGACGGCTCAGCAGCTCCTCGCGTGAGATTGCCCGTTCCCGATTGGTCAGCAGGAAACGGAGCAAGGCGCCTTCCGTTTCCGATCTCTCGGCACGTTGCTTCTCGGACCAGCGGATCTCGCGGCGCTCGAAGTCGATGCGGGCGTGTCCGAGGCGGGCAGCGCAGACGTCTTGCGGCCGGCCGGCGGCGCGCCGCAGGATCGCCTCCACCCGCGCTAGCAGTTCCCGCGCGGAGAACGGCTTGACGACGTAATCGTCCGCGCCCATCTTCAGGCCACGCACCCGATCATCCTCGGTGCCGCGGGCCGTGAGGATGATGACCGGCAAGGTCGGCCGCACTTTGCGCAGCTCCATCAGGACGTCAAGACCGTCCTTGCGCGGCAAGAGCAAATCAAGCAATACCAAATCGACACCGGCCTGCGCAGCCTGTCTGAGCCCCAGCTCGCCGTCGGCGGCCTCGCTGACCCGGTAGCCCGTGGCCCGCAAGGCATCCACGATGCCGCGGCGGATGGCCGGCTCGTCCTCCACGACGCAGATCTGTCCTGGTGCCATGTGGTCCTCCTCGGTCCTCGTAGCGACAAGCCGCTCGCATGTCAGCCTGTGCCGGTGGCAAGGCGCTGCGCGCTTGTGGCGACGTCGGAATATCAGCGGGCCGCCGCGGCCAGGATGATGTTGAACGTCCCGCTCTTGTAGGTCGCCTTGGCGGCGGCGCGGTTCTCCCGCAGGTCGATGATCAGCGAATCGCGGATCCAGTTGTCCGTTTTCTGATGCTCGTCGCCGCGGAAGTAGAGCTGCGTGATCAGCTCGCGGTAGCGCGGCGCCCGCACCCAGTAGTGGATGTGGCTGGGCCGCCACGTCTTCGGTCCGATGCGGTACGGGCCAGGCTTGATCGTCTCGAACTCGTAGTAACCATTCTCGTCGGTGATGACGCGAGCGCGGTTGACAAACACATTGGCAGCCGGCGGGCGCTTCGGGTCATCGTTGTCGTAGCGGCCCTGATGGTTGGCCTGCCAGACATCGATGACGGCATTGGCCAGCGGCCGTCGCGTGTCGAGCCCGAAGACGCGGCCGCTGACCAGCAGGACCGTGCCGGGTTCCAGCGGTGGCGTCACCTTGGCGCGGAAGGGCGCGCCACGGCGATGGAACGGCCCAAGGATATTGTCCTCGGTCGCCACCCAGTTGGCCGGCTGCCCGGCGCCGTTACGCGCCGGCGGCTTCTCTTGCTGATAGCGGGCATAAGCGCCCAGGTCGCCGCTGGCCTCCGTCGGCTCGGCGTCGGCGCCAAGCACCAGCCCCGCGGCCGCCAGGCCGCAGCCGCGCTTCACAAAGTCGCGCCGGCTTGTTTCGGACATGCGCTCCTCCTTTTGCATGAATAGACGGCCCCGCCCCCCGCCTGGATTTTCCACCAGAAAGGACGCGGTCTTGTCGCTATTGTAACAGCGTGATTCCGCGGTTGCGTAACGAACTGGTAACAGCGAAAGGCGAACATGGCGCGTTTCGAGAATCGTGTGAAGAAACGGCTGGCCGAGGGCAAGACGGCGTGGGGCGCCAGCCTGGCGGACGCTTCCGACCTGGCGGCCAAGTTCACGGTCAATGCGGGGGTCGATTTCCTCTGGGTGGACCTGGAACACCGGCCCTACGACGTGGCCGAGGTTCGCTGGGTGCCGATCATCTGTCGGCACAAGGGTTGCGACTGTCTGATCCGCGTTGCAGGACTCGACCCACAACTGATCAAGAAGTCGCTCGACATCGGCGCCAACGCCATCATGGTCCCGCAGGTGAACACCGCCGACGAGGCCCGGCTAGCCGTGCAATACGCGAAGTATCCGCCGCAAGGCACGCGCGGCATTTCGCCCTTGTGGACTTTCTACATGGATGTGCCCTGGGACGATTACCTCCCGGCCGCCAATGCGGAGACCTGCATCGTTGTCCAGGTCGAGACGCCGCAGGGCATTGCCAACCTGGACGAGATTGCCGCCGTCGAGGGCGTGGACGTGGTGTTCGCCGGCCCCATGGACCTGTCGGCATCGCTGGGCCACATCGGCAAGCCAGGCCACCCGGACGTGCAGCGCTTCCTCGAGGAGTTCCCGCGCCGTGTCGCGTTCCACGGCAAGGCCGCGGGCATCACCTTCGGCGATTTCGACTCCTGCAAGAGGGCCCATGCGCAAGGCTACCGTTTCATCAACTTCGGCAACATTCTCAGCCACGGCGCCACGGCACTGGCGGCAGATTTGCAACGGTTGAAGAAAGCGGAGGATTGAGAACGCCAGCGCCGCGTGTGCTGCGCGATCCAGGGGGCTGCGACAGGGGGCAACGGCGAATCGTCGGAATGGCTTGCCATTCATCTTCGAGAGATTTACCCCCGGATGGATCATCTTACATTGTCAAGATGCGCACCTGCTGATCGAGCCCGAAGCCGAGGACATAGCCGATGTAGTGAAATGCGGCCGGGGCCACGAGGATGAGACTGTCGAAGCGGTCGAGCAGGCCGCCGTGGCCGGGCAGCAGGACGCCCATGTCCTTGATGCCCAGGTCGCGCTTGATCGAGGAGAGCATCAGGTCGCCAAGCTGCCCGGCCACGCTGATGATGGCGCCGAGGCCGGCGAGCAGCCAGGGCGAGTCCATCTTCGTGCCGGCGAACACGGCGCTGCCGAGCAACATCACCAGGACCGTCGTGAGCATCAGCGCTCCCATCGAGCCGGCCAGCGTCTTGTTGGGGCTGGTCTGGGGCATCAGCTTGTGGCGGTCGAGTGTCTTGCCCACGATGAAGGCGAAGACATCGTTCAGTTCGACGCTCAGGAATATCAGGATCAGCACCGGGCGATAGCGGGCGTCGTTGGCGATGTAGCCCAGGTGCGCAAGGCAGGTGCCGAACAGCGTGAAGCCGAAGACGCCGAGGGCGACGCGCTGGATGTAGCCGCGCGGACGATCGACGAGAATCGACAGTGCCGCGATGGTCACGACGCACAGCGGCGTCAGCGCCTGGAAGAAGCCATACCAGTGATCGAGGACCGCGAAGTTGACGGCCAGGATGCCGAGCGTCACCAGCAGGCTGACCAGCTTCTCGCGGAAGAGTCCGGTGGCGCGGGCATATTCGCGATAGCACAGCAGGCTCAGGGCCGTCACGCCGAGAATGGTCCAGAAAGCGCCGAGCAGGATCGGGATCAGCAGCACCGGCGTGATGACGAGCCAGGTGGCGTAGCGTCGCAGGAGTTCCGTTCGCGTGGCGGCATTGATGCGCCTCGTCCGGCTCAGGATGAGAATGACGACCGGCGTCGCCAGCAGGACCGCGCCCATGGCGATGGTCGCCACCAGCGTCACGGGATCGTCGAACGCATGCTCGTAGCCAAACCAGCGCTCACGCGTCTCCGGGCGCAACATCCGCTGCTCCGACAATGAGATTCAAGGCGCCAGCAAAGAATGGCTTGCCATCACGCTGGCTGTAGCGGATGATATGGCTTTGTGGAGGGCCGCCAACGTGCTGAGCCTGACGCAGCGTCGATTCGCGGGAGATGCCGGCTGCACGCGCCGGGAATGGCTGCGCATCGGCACGCTGGGGCTGACCGGCCTCGGCTTGAGCGATGTGCTGGCGATGCGCGCGACGGCAGCCGACCAGCGAACGGTCACGGACACGTCTGTGGTCTTGCTCTTTCTGACCGGCGGGGCCAGTCACATCGAGACGTTTGACCCGAAGATGGCCGCCCCGGCCGAGTATCGCAGTGTCACGGGTGCGACAACCAGCCGGCTGCCCGGCGTGGCCTTTGGCGGGACCTTTCCACGGCTGGCTGCCTGTGCCGACAGAATGGCCGTCGTTCGTTCCTTCAGTCACAACATCAGCGATCACACACGGGCGGTCGAGCATGTCATTCGCGGCGGCAACCGCGCCGAGGCGGGCATGGGCGCCGTTGTGGCCCGCCTGCGCGGCACGACCGCCGGCAGCATGCCCGGCCACGTCCATGTCAACGCCCGCGAGATCGATCCGCAGTTCGACAAGGAGCGGATGCGCTTGCTGGCGGCCGACGGCCCAGGCCATCTCGGCGGCATGTACACGCCTTTCCAGCCCGGCGGCAGCGGCAACGCCAATCGTGACATGCGACTCAACATCAACCGTGACCGGCTGCTCGATCGCCGCGCCCTGCAAGTCGCCTTCGATCGACTGGAGCGACAGATTGACGCCAGCGGGGCGATGGCCTCGCTCGACGCCTTCGAGCGGCAAGCTTATGAGCTGATTCTGGGCAGGGCGCGGACGGCGTTCGATCTGTCGCGCGAGGACCGCCGCCTCGTCGATCGCTATGACACGAGCCGATTCCACCCGGGAATCCGTCGCCACGGTCCATCGTCGCTGGGGCAGCAATTCCTGCTGGCCCGCCGGCTGTGCGAGGCCGGTTGCGGCTTCGTGACCATTCACAACGCCGGCTGGGACATGCACGGCGGCGACACGCAGTACGCGATCGCGCGCGGCATGAACGAACTGGGCACGCCCGTCGATCATGCCGTGTCCGCGTTCCTCGAGGACGTGGAGCAGCGCGGTCTGAGCGACAAGATCCTGCTGGTGATCACCAGTGAGTTTGGCCGATCGCCGCGCATCAACCGCAGCGCCGGCCGTGACCACTGGCCGCAGCTATCGACCCTGGCACTGGCGGGCGGCGGGCTCAAGATGGGCCAGGTTGTGGGCCGTTCCAGCGCCCGCGCCGAACAACCCGTGTCGCGCCCGATAGCGCCGGAGAATCTCTTGGCCACCGTGCTGCATGCGCTCTTTCACGTCCCCTCGCTGCGCCTGCAGCGCGGCTTGCCGCAGCCCATCGCATCGGCCATCGATCATGCGCCGATCAACGAGCTTGTGTGAAAACACTGAAGGCAATGCTGTCAGATTCATTGCGTTTTCACCCCCCTCTGAGTACCCCGGCAACGAATCGCTGCGGAGGTGCGATATCGTAACTGACGTTCGTGAAGGAGTTTGCGACCTGACATCATCGGGCGGATTCGTTGCCGGGGGTGGCGAAGCGTGTACGAGCAAGGTTGCCGGCCAGCGCCAGCGTGTGGCCGGCAACGCTGAACTCTGGTAGCTTCTCAATGCGTCCGGGCGCAGCGGGCCTCGCAGTGTGTGCGTGTGTGCAAAACTCGCAGGCGCCATGCAATCCACAGTTGTTTGACCCCGCATGGACAGTTACCAACCAGCCTGGCGACGGCCGATCGGCGCGATCTTCCGGGCCACGGCGCGCATGCCGGTGCGCTGGTGCGTCGCGCTCGGTATCCATCCCAACTGGGTCTCGTACAGTTCCGTGGCCGCTTCGGCCGGGGCGGCGCTTTGCTTCTGGAGGGCAGGGGCCGAACCGTGGCTGCTCATCCCGGCCGTCATCCTCTGTTACGTTCGCCTGTGGTTCAACATGCTCGACGGCATGGTGGCGCTCGCCTCCGGCAAGGCCAGTCCGACCGGCGAGATCGTCAACGAATTGCCGGATCGCATCTCCGACGTGGTCATCTTCGTCGGCGTCGCGCACAGCGGCCTGTGCCATGTCCTCTCCGGCTACTGGGTCGCCATCTTCGCGCTCTTCGTTGCCTATGTCGGCACGCTCGGCCAGGCGGTCGGCGTGCAACGCGAGTTCAGCGGCATCATGAGCAAGCCCTGGCGCATGGTGACGCTGCATGCCGGCGCCTGGATCACGCTTGCGCTGCTCTGGTGGAATGACGGGCAGATTGAATACGGCGGCCTGACCGTGCTCGACTGGACGAGCATCGCCATCATCGCCGGCTGCGTGCAAACCGTTTGCGTGCGGCTGACGCGGATCGTGCGAGCGCTGCGGGAGCAGGAAGGAGATCACCATGCATCTCGATAACGTGACCTTTACCGGGAGCCGAATTGACGACGAAGAGTTGCTCGTGCGCCTGCCGAGCAATCTTGCTGGGCTGCTTCGACAGGTTAATGGGTTTATTCAGTTTCATGGCGGCTTGCACGTGCGCGGCGCCTGCCGGGAACCGACCTGGCACTCGCTTCGGGATGCTTGGGACGGAAAGTTCGCATTTCATCGGCTGTACTCGGCAGTGCGGTCCGATGACATTCCGTTTGCCGAAGACTGCATGGGCGATCAGTTCTTGCTGAGAGACAGGCGAATTTGCACGCTTTGCGCAGAGACGGGCGAGATCGAGTCGCTGGGCCTTGGGCTTCGCGAATTCTTCGACGCCGTAGCCGAAGATCCGGTGGAATTCCTGTCAATGCACCCCCTGCTCCAGTATCAGCAGGACGGCGGCAACCTCCAACCAGGTCAACTACTGTCTGGATTCCCACCTTTCTGCATCAAGGAATCAGAAAATGGTGTCGCGCTGCGGGCAGTGGACGCCGAAGACCGTCGCCGCTTTCTGGCCAGCTTGGCGAATAAGCTCCGCGACGTGCCCGACGGGGAAAAGGTTGATTTCCGAATTGTGGACTGACTCGGATCGTGCGCGTCTGGCTCGGCGCGGCTTGCTTGCATGCATTACTCGAATGGCGCGGACTCGTCGCTGAAACCGTGACGATGCACCACGTCGATCAAATCGGAATCCCAGGACGTGATCGTCCCGTGCAGCCGGCTTTCCCAGGAGACCAGGGAATCGTGCAGCCGTTTGCGGTTCTTGGCAGCAGCGGGCGCAAACGGGATCGGCACGGCATCGAAGCGGCGCTCGCGCTTTTGCAAGCGGTGGATCGTGTCGGTGAAAAGATTCGGATAGATCGTCAAGTCGATGCTTGCCGTGTCCGTATTCAGGCGATCCATGACCAAGTACCCGGCATGCGGGATTCTCGACGAACCCAGCCGCCGCTCGGCGTCGATCCAGTACAGGCAAAGATCCAGTGTCGCGGCCAAGCCGTTGCAGCCGACATCGCCCCGACCGGCGGATTCAAGCCGGGGTAAGGCGTGAGACTCTGGTGCATCACAGGCGACGCGTCGTCCATCGCTGTAAACGATCTCTAGCCCTGAGACGCTGGCCCAGGGAAAACACTCGAGCGTTTGCGAGAGAAGAGGTTTCACCCAGTCTGTGGAATGCCATGTTTCCCCGGAAATATCCATGGTCCACTGGCCGGCGCGATAGCGCCTTTCGATGGCCAGCACATTGTCCCGGAGAAAACCCGGAACCTCGACGGTTTCTGCAATCGTTTCGGTCATGTTCGCCTCAGGGCGGGCTGAAGGCAATCACACCATCCGAACAGATGACTGCGATGGTGCGGACAAAACCACCAGGCATCGGGCTGAGCGGCGGCATCACCGCCACCGCCGACCAGCGTCTGGCAACCGCTAGAGTCGTCGTTGCCGTGGCAAGAACGTAGACATCGACATCCACGAATCCCGTGGCCTTGGCCTGGGCATAGGCCTCATTGGCTCGCTCGACAACCTGGCGAGGCTGATTGTGCGGCTTGGCCCCGGTCACATTCTTCAGTGACACCGCCCGGTCTTCGGCTTGATAAACGCCGTCAATGCCTGGCTGATTCTTCGTCGGCGCCAGGACGATTGCTCGACCAAACCGAGCTTGAATGGCGTCCCCGACCTCTACTTCCTTGCGTGGCGAACTTGTGCCTCTGATCCGAAACACCTGTCCGGTCGCGGAGCCGGGAGAAACCTCCTGGTCCGAGAAGTCGTAGCCTTGATCGCCGAATAACTCCTTGGTTGGCGAGGACACATTACGACCAGTATCTCGCAACAGGACAAAAACACCAATGAAGGGATTATAGCCGTGACGCGCTCCCGCGCGAAGAGCTCTCGACGGCGCATCGTTTGCCCGCATCAGACCGTGGCCCGCTTGACACAACGCCCGCGCTTAGCGGACAATCCCCATGTCGGACACGCTTTATTTGGAGACACGGAGTCGGCCTCATGATCGCAACGTCCCTCCAGGCCACCGAGCACACGGTCACGCTTCGCGACGGCACGTCGCTCTTCTATCGCGCCTGGTTGCCGGCGACGCCCACGGACAGGGCGTTGCTGCTGTTTCATCGCGGGCATGAGCATTCCGGGCGCTGGCAGGAAACCGTCGAGGCGCTCGGCCTGGAGGATGTCGCGGTCTTCGCCTGGGATGCGCGCGGACATGGGCGGTCGCCGGGGGAGCGCGGCGCGGCGCCGGACCTGAGGGTGGTCGTCAAGGACGCGGATGAGTTCGCCCGGCATGTTGCTCGCCACCACGACATTCCCGTCGAGAACATGGTGGTGCTCGCGCACAGCGTCGGCGGCGTGATCGCCACGGCCTGGGTGCACGACTATGCTCCGCCGATTCGGGGACTCATCCTGGCCACGCCGGCGTTTCGTGTGAAGCTCTATGTGCCGTTCGCCGTGCCGCTCTTGCGGCTGCGTGAGAGGCTTCTTGGCCCAGGCTTCGTCAAGAGCTACGTCAAGGCGACGATGCTGACGCACGACCGCGCACAGGCCGAAGCATACCGGGCCGATCCGCTCATCTTCCCGCAGATCTCCGTGCGCATGCTGCTCGATCTGCATGACACATCCACGCGGTTGCTGGCCGACGCCGGGGCGATCACAGTGCCAACGATGCTGCTCGTCGCCGGATCGGACTGGGTCGTGAAGGCATCGGCGCAGCGACGTTTTCTTGCGGACATTTCATCTCCGGTCAAGCGCATCGAGACGCTGCCCGGCTTCCATCATGCCATTTTTCACGAGAAGGATCGCCACCTGGTTGTCGACAAGGTTCGCGAGTTTGTCCGCGAGCTATTCGACCGGCCGCCGTCGGCGACCTCTCTGCTCGCCGCCGACAAGCACGGCTACACGAAGGCGGAATATGCCCGCCTGTGCCGGCGCGGCGGTCTGCGCTACGCACCGGTACGCTGGCTGATGAAGACAATCGGCCGGATCAGCGGCGGCGTGTCGCTCGGCTGGCGGAGTGGCTTCGATTCCGGCGTGATGCTCGACTATGTCTATGAAAACCGTCCGCAAGGCTTCACGCCGCTGGGTCGCATGGTGGACCGGTCTTACCTCGACAGCATCGGCTGGCGCGGCATCCGCGTTCGCAGGACCAACCTCGAACAGCTCTTGCAGCAGGCCATCGAGGAGATCGCGGCCGCTGGGCGTCCCGTCCGGCTGCTGGACATCGCCTGCGGCGGCGGCCGGTATCTACTCGACACGATCCATCGCCTCAAGCACATCCCGATCACCGCCGTGCTCCGCGACTACAAGCAGGAGAACCTCGACGCTGCGAAGCGCCGGGCCGACGAGCTTGGCTTGACGAATGTCCGCTTCGTCCAGGGAGACGCATTCGATCGCGCAGCGCTCGCGGCCATCGAGCCGAGGCCGACCATCGCCATCGTCTCTGGACTCTATGAGTTGTTCCCGGAGAATGAGCCGGTCCTGCGTTCCCTGCACGGCCTGGCCGATGCGCTCGAACCTGATTGCCGGCTCATCTACACCAACCAGCCCTGGCATCCGCAGGTCGAGTTCATTGCGCGTACGCTGACCAATCGCGAGGGCCGGCCGTGGATCATGCGCCGCCGCAACCAGACGGAGATGGATGAGCTGGCCAGGACGGCCGGCTTCGACAAGCTGTCGCAGGAGATCGATCCATGGGGGATCTTCACGGTATCGCTGGCGAGACGGCGCTGACAATGACTCGCAAGGCTGTCGCCTCGGCCGGGCTGTCGCTGTTTTTCTTGCTCGTCTATGGCGGCGCCAACTGGATCACGACGCTGCGCCCCGACGTCGGCACCTGGTACTTCGACTGGGAGCTGGAAATCCCACTCGTGCCGGTCATGATCGTGCCGTACATGTCGATCGACCTGTTCTTTGTCCTTGCCCCGTTCCTGTGCAGTTCTCGCCGCGAGCTGGCGACGCTGGCCAGGCGAATCGTCTTCTCGATACTGGTGGCGGGAACATTCTTTCTCATCATGCCGCTGACCCTGGGGTTCCGGCGCGAGCCGGTGCCGGGCATCTTCGGCCCGATCTTCGAATGGTTTCGCGGCATGGATGCGCCGCACAACCTCTTTCCATCGCTGCACATCGCGCTGCGGACCTTGCTGGCGGAAATCTATGCCCGGCACACGCGCGGACTCCTGCGTGTGATCATTCTCGCGTGGTTCAGCCTGATCGGCTTCTCGACGGTTCTGACGCATCAACATCACCTGGTGGACATTGCGGGTGGCTTCTTGCTGGCCGGCTTCGCGTTCTACTTCTGCCGCGAATCCAGCGTCTGGCTGCCGGTCGTGCCGAACATTCGGGTCGGCATTCTGTATGGCATGGGGGCGGTGCTGGTGCTGACCGCCGCGCCTCTGGTCTGGCCGTTGGGCGCCTTCTTCTTGTGGCCGGCGACGGTGCTCGCTATCGTGGCCGCGGCGTACTTCGGCCTGGGGCCGGGCATTTTCCGCAAGAGCGCTGGCCGGCTGCCTTGGAGCACGCGCTTCGTGTTCGCGCCGCTGCTCTTCGGGCAGCATCTCTCGCTTCTCTACTATCGCCGGCAATGTCGGGCCTGGGATGAAGTGACGCACAACGTGCTCGTCGGCCGACGGCTGAATGACTCGGAGGCGGCCGACCTGGTCCGCCGGGGTGTCACGGCGGTGCTGGACCTCACGGCCGAGTTCTCCGAAGCGACGCCGTTCCTGGCGCTGCGTTATCGCAATCTCGCCATCCTTGATCTCACCGCGCCGACGACCGCGCAGCAGCAAGAAGCCGCTCTTTTCATCGCCGAGGAGTGTGTCAACGGGAAGGTGTACGTGCACTGCAAGGTCGGCTACTCGCGCAGCGCCGCCGTGGTCGGAGCCTATCTTCTCGCCAGTGGACAGGCCGCCGGCGCGGAGGAAGCCGTGGCGATGTTGCGGCGCGCACGACCGGCCATCATCGTGCGCCGTGAGGCGCTGGCGGCTCTGCGAAAAGGCGAAACATGAAGCCCTATCTTCCTAGCAACTCTACCGCCGGCGGGCACGTCAGATGCCGTTGCCAGCTGTTGTCGTCGCGCTTCGGGTAGTCGGCGCGGAAGTGAGTGCCGCGCGATTCCTCGCGCTGCTGCGCGGACCAGATCATCAGACGGGCGATGGTGAGGAGATTTTGCAGCTCCCAGCCGGAGCGGTCGTCGAACTCGCGGTCGAGTACGTAACGGCACCAGAAGGCGACGTCGCGCTCGGCCTCGGCCAGTTCGGCGCGGATGCGGACGACGCCCATGTGCCGGAACATCGAGCTGCGCAGCGAGTTGGTGATGTCGGCCACATCGAGGCTGCCACTGGTTTCCGGCTCGAACCGACTTGCGATCGACCGGACCGCCAGGGCATCGGGCATGTGTGCTGCCGCTTCGGCCGCGCCCGTGCCGCAGGCTGCCCCGAATACCAGGCCTTCGAGCAAGCTGTTGGACGCGAGTCGATTGGCGCCATGCAGTCCGCTAGACGTGACCTCCCCCGCAGCCCAGAGGCCAGGCACGGTCGTGTGGCCCTCGGCGTCCACGGTGACGCCGCCGACCATGTAGTGGGCGCCAGGCCGGATCGGGATCAGGTCGTCGGCAATGTCGAGGCCGAAATCGCGGCAGACCTTGGCAATGCCGGGAAAGCGCCGGCGGACCTTGTCGGCATCCAGATGCCGCAGATCGAGATACACGCATGGGTGGTGCGTCCGCTCCATGCAGCGGACGATGGCCTGGGCGACGACATCGCGCGGCGCCAACTCGGCGCGCGGGTCCTCGGCCAGCATGAAGCGTTGCTGGTTCTTGTCGCGCAAGAAAGCGCCCTCGCCGCGTACCGCTTCGCTGATGAGAAAACGGCTCGACCCGGCCACGTACAGCACCGTCGGATGAAACTGCATGAACTCCATGTCGCGGAGCTGGGCGCCGGCACGATAGGCCGCCGCCATGCCGTCGCCGGTAGCCACTGGCGGGTTTGTCGTCTCGCGATAGACCATGCCGCAGCCGCCGCTGGCAAGGATCGTTTGCTTAGCCCAGATGAGCATCCGGCCGACGCCCGGCCGTTGCACGATCGCGCCCACGCAGGTCTCGTTTTCCGTGAGCAGGTCGATGGTGAAGGTCCTGTCCCAGATGTTGATGTTCGGCTGCTTGAGCGCGCGGGCGATGATGGCACGCATCACCTCATGGCCGGTGGCGTCGCCCAGCGCGTGTACGATGCGACGATGGCTGTGACCACCCTCGCGCGTCAGCGCCAGCCGGCCTGCTTCCTCGTCGAAGTTCGTTCCCCAGCGGATGAGGTCGGCGATCTGCTCGGGGGCCTCGCGGACGACCATCTCGACGATGTCCGGATGACACAGCCCTCCTCCGGCCGTGAGCGTATCCTCGATGTGGTTCTCGAAGCGGTCCTCCGGGGCGAGCACGCCGGCGATGCCGCCCTGGGCGTAGCTGCTGTTGCTCTGCTGCACGCTGTCCTTGGTGACGACGAGCACGTCAAGCGCTCTCTCGCCGCGTGCCTCTTTCCCAGGGTTCGAGGAGATCTGGAGGGCCGCTCGCAAGCCGGCGATGCCGCCGCCGATCACCAGGATCTCGGTGAAATAATGCGGAACCTGCCGAGGTTGAAAACGCACCAGATAACGATGGCCGGCGGGCATGTCATTACTTCTTGTCGGGCAGGGCAGGGGAGGGCGTCCCGCGCGTGAACTCGCGATGGGCCTGACGGAACTCCGGCGGCGGCAGGAAATGGCTGCCTTGCAGGGCTTCGAGCGGGTCGTTCTTGCCGTTGCCGACCTGGAAGGGGCCGCTGCTCTTGAGCTTGCTGTTGCCGCCGCGGGTCTTGTCGAACTTGGCCTGGGCGCGGGATTTTTGCAGCGCTTGCTCGTAGGCTTGCACGTCTTTTTTGAACTTCTGCCAGTCGGCATCGGAGATGCCGGCCTGCTTGCGCTCGGCGGCACTGGTCTTCTTGATCAGCTCCTTCATGTCTTCGAGCGTGAGGTTGCCGCCGCGTTTGCCGGCTTCCTGGTCGGGGGCCTGCGGCTTGTGATCGCCGGCGAGGCCGTGCTGGCCGCCGCCGAAGTCGCCGGCCTTCTCGCCCCCCTTGGTCTCGCCCCCCTTGGTCTCGCTCTGCGCGGTGTCTTGCTTTCCGGACTCGCCTTTGCCGGTGGCCGGCTTCTGCGATGGGAAGTCGCCTTTCACCTTCGGTCCCTTGATTTCCTGACCGCCTTTTTCGCCCTCGCCCTTGGGGATGGCCTGGGCCTGGTGTTCCTCGCCCGGGCCGTTGCCCTTCTTGGCACGGGCCGGATTGCGGTTGGCTTGCTGGAGAGCATCGTCAGCAGCGTCGCGCACCTTCGGGTCGCGGGCGTTCCGGCGAATCTTGGAAAGATCCCGCTCGGCCTTCTCCTGCGCGGCCGGGTCCTTCTGCTTGTTGAGATCGTCGGCCGCGCTTTTCACATCATCGAGGCTTGGCTCGCGGTCGCCGGCCTTCTCGGCGCCGGGATCGCCCTTGGCCTGGGCAGAGCGCCTGGCATCGTCGGGATTCGACTGCTTGGCCTGCGATTTGTCGCCGCTGCCCTTGCCGGAATCGTTGCCCGCCTTGGCGGCCGCGGATTTGTCGCCGCCGGATTTGGGGCTGTCCTTGGCCGTGCTCGGCGGTTCCTTCTTATCTTCGCTCTTGGCGGCCCCGTGTGAACCGCTCTTGCCGGCCTCGTCCTTGCCCTTGTCCTTGGCGCTGGCCTGTTGCTCCCCCTTGCCGTTGTCCTGGTCCTTGGCCTGGGCTTGATCAGTGCCGCCCTTCTTGGGTTCGGACTTGTCCTGAGCGGATTTCTGACCGCCTGAGCCGGACTTGTCGTCCTTGGCCTGAGAGTCGGGCTGCTCCTTGCCGGCCTGCTTTTCCTTCCCCTTTGCCTGCGGGTCGTTCTTCTGTTTCGGATCCTCCTGCTTGGCCTGGCCGGGGCTATCTGCTTTCAAACCTTTGTCCTTGCCTTGCTCCTTGGCCGTACCGCTGGATTTTTCCGGTGACTGCTTGGCGGCACTCTTGTCCTCCCCCTTGTCGGTTTTCGGATTGGAATCCTGCTTGTCGGCAGTGCCCTTGGGGCCCGCGTCGGACTTGTCGCCTGGGCCCTTGGCCTGGGCCTCGCCGTTCTTGTCCTTGGGACCTTTCGGATCATCCTTGCGGCCGTCGTCGCGAGCCTGACCGGGCTTCTGCTCGTCGCCCTGCTTGCCGGCGTCCTTCTGCGCGCCGGGCTTGTCCTGGTCCTTGTCGCCCTTGTTCTCCTTGGCAACGGCTTCGTTGTTCTCGCCCTTCTTGGTGTCACTCTGCGGACCGTCCGTGCCCTTGGCTTCACCCTTGTCGTTCTTTGATTCTTGCTTGTCGTGTTGCTTGGGGTCGTTCTTGTTGAGCTGATCCTTCAGCTTCTGGGCCTGGTTGTCGAGCTCGTCGCGCTTCTTCTCCTGTGCCTTCTGCTCGGGCGTCTTCTGATTGTTGGCCTGCTGCTCCTCCTCCCTGGCAGCCTTGTTTCTGCGCTCGAGGTCCTGGTCCTGATTCTTCTGATGCTCCCTGGCGCCCTGCTCGGCTTTCTGCTGATCCTGCTTGGTCTTCTTCGCGTCCTTCTCCGGTTCGTCGATGAGGATCTTGTGCGCGACGCTCTTGCCGAGATTGCCGCTGACGCTGGGGTAATCCGAGTTATCGACGGCCTCCAGCCAGAACTCGAGTGTCATGCCTCTCTTCAAGGCAAACGGCTGTTCCTTGGCGGGCTTGATCCTATCTGAATTCGTCAATGACGATACGTCCCATAAGCGCACGGTCTTATCAGCGCTTGCCGAGGCAAGCGTATTACCATCTGAGCTGAAGACCACACATGTGACATCTGCTTCATGTCCTTTGAGAACGGCCTTGATCGTTTGTGTGTCTAGATCCCAGAGGCGCACCGTCCTGTCATGACTGCCCGAAGCAAGCGTCTTGCCATGAATTGCTACTGACGATACCCATTTCTCATGTCCCCTGAGAATGGCTTTCACCTTACCGGCCGCGGGATCCCATAGATTGATTTTCCCTTCATCATCTCCCGAAGCCAAGGTCATGCCATCCGCGCTGAACGCAACGCAAAGTTGGGGGTTCTTGTCCGTCAGCTTACCTCGTTGCTTGCCGGACGGTATGTCCCAAAGAGTGATTCCAGGGGGAAGATTGAAGCCCAATCCGGCCAGCGTTTTGCCATCGGGCGCGAAGCGCACACCTACCACGGGACCGATTCGCTTACCTTGCAAGTCGGCCTGAATTCTTGCTGAGTCCAAATCCCACAGTTTGATTTGATCCATTATGGCGATCATTTCAATCAAACCGCCCGCAGCCAGCATCTTGCTGTCGGGACTGAACGCCAGACTCGTGACCTTGTCGTCCTTGAGCGTGCCCTTCTGCTTGAGATTATCCACATCCCAAAGCCTAATCGCCTTGCCGTTCGACGTGGCAATCGTCTTCCCATTAGGGCTCAGGGCCATCATCCAAGTATCGCCCGGCTTCTCGTCAAAGACGGTAGCGGCCTTGCCGGAGCCCAGGTCCCATAGCTTGAGCTGCGAACCTTGCGGTTGCTTCGATTGATCGTGACTCAAGGTAATTAGCTTGCCATCTGGGCTGAAAATGATGGCTGGGATCGGATCCGGGAAATCTCTCAACACCGCCCGAAGTGGCACCGTGACCTTTGCATCCAAAGAGACGAAGTCCTTGTATTCCAGGAAATCCGGGTACTTGCCGTTCGCAAGCTGGAAGGACTTGCCGGGTCGATACGGCTTCGGTTCGAGAACGTGAATTGCGCCCTGGTCATGAGCCCTTAGTCGAAGGACCATGCTCTTGATGCCGAAGTCGTCGCGTGCGGACCCTTCCAGCGGGACCGTGCCGTTGGCCGGATACACGTCCTTCTCCGGCTTCTTCAGTTCGACCAGCGGCGACAGATCGGGAATGATCTCGATCTTGTGAGCCGAGCGATCGATGTTGCGCTCGCCCTGCTTCGAGACGAACAGCACGTGGAAAAAGCCGTTGCGGTCGAGCAACAGCTTGGGAAAGCGCATCGCCAGTGGATCATCGGGCAACACTTCGCCTGGCAGGTCCACGTATTCCTTCTTGCCTTCCGTCCATTGCACGCGCAGCTTGCCCTCGCGGATCGGGCAGTTGGCGTGGATGACCAGGCGCACCTCGGTGCCGCGCGGCGCCTTCAGGCCGGCGAACAGACCAGGCGAATACCGATGCGAGCGTTCGTGGATGCGTAGATACGGGCGATAGCGGTAGGCGGGCACGAACGCGCGGACCTGCGGGGTCGGCACAACATTGATCCGAAATTCCGACGTCTCGGCGTCGTTGGCCGTGATCTTGTACCAGAGCCCGCCGTTGAGAAGCTGATCGGCCGGCAGCGTCACGGCATAGTTGCCGTCCCGGTCCTGCTCGAGGGGCATGCCCGCGAAGTCGTCAGCCTGGTTGTAGCGGAAGTGCAAGCGTGGCGCGCACTCGTTGTTGATGGCGGGCACGCGGCCATCAATCGCAGCGCGAATCGTCAGTGGCCGGCTGGGCGGCACCGTGGCGTTGCCGCCTTCCGGCTCGACTATTGAGATCGAGGTCCGGGTGGCGATGCCGACTTCCTGAAACGGCGCGAAGGCCCGCCCCATCAGCGACATGAATTGCCGCGGACTGGCTGCGAACAGGATCACGACGCCAAGCACCAGTCCCGCGAGGACGCCCGCCAGAATCCAGGTCGGGCCGACGTTGACTGCCTGCTCCGGGTCCGCCTTGCGCAGGTCGCGCGCCGCGCGGTTCCCCAGCGCGCTCAAGATGACGGGTGGCAGCTTCTCGTCGCGCAGATCCAGCCAGTTGACGACGCTGTTTTTGGCGTCCGGCAGCGTCTCCTCCAGCATGCGGGCTGCGTAGTAGGGATTGATCCGACGATAGAGTGACAGCAGCACCGAGCCCGCGAGAAACAGCGCTGCCAGGCAATAGACGATGAAGCCGGTGAGACGAACCCACGTGGGCAGTTCCAGAAGGCGATCCAGCCCGGCGGCAAAGAGGGCATACGCAAACGTGACCACGAAGAACCACAGGATGGCCCGCCCGGCGTCCAGCGAACGGATACGTCCGCGCATGCGCGCGAGCTGATCTTCCACGAAGACTTCATGCTTGGCAATCGGCTTCGTCTGCACGGTGGACATGACGGCGCCTCCAGCGACAACTTCCCACAAATGACATTATAGTCCCTGACGAGAGAGGCTGGCGACGGGAATTGTAACGGTGGGCCGGTGAACACCGCCAATCGTCGGTGCCCATCGCTGGTTTAGACCTCGAGCATCTGCTGCACCTGCGTTGTCACGCTGGCAAGTAGCATTTCCAGCGAACCTGCCGCCAGCACCGCGATTGATTCTTGGTAGATGCCCTTGCCGTAGGCTTCCGCCGTCGGCAAGTAGGTACAGCGCGAGCCGTTCAGAAGGGTGCAGAAAACGATGGGCACGCCTGGGAAACGGTTCCGCAGCTCGCGCTGGAAGACGTTATACAGTTCGCCTTCTAGGGCCAGCCAGATCGCCTGGCCAGTTTGCCACATGACGACCGGCAGCGGAAACGTCGGTCCGGGCGGCAGGACTTCCAGGCGAGTGAGCCAGCGCGTCATGCGCTCGGCCATTGCGCGGCAATCGGCAGCGCGGGCGGCATCGCCGGCGGCACGCGCGGCCCGTTCCTGGGCGCTCCAGTCCTCCAGCTCCTGGCGAGTTTTCTCCAGAGTGCGAATGTCGCCGCGATAAGGGAGATCGACCGTGAAGCGGCGAACGTGCCAGCGCTCCAGCCTGGCGAGATCTTCGGCGCGCAGCGGCCGATGTTCCCAGGTGCCGATCGTCGCACCGGAGATTGTCGGGCCCTTGTACGCGAAACGCGTCAATGGCGGAGGGAGTGCTTCGAGGGCGGCGAGAACGCTGTGGCCAAGCTGCCGGCCATTGCGGTCGGCGACGGCGGTGTCACCGACGAAGCCCTCGCGCGGGCCGATGTCGCCGGAGGCCCCTTGCAGGAACACGCAGGGCGCTCCCGTCGATCCTTCGACCAGCTCGCGCATGGCGCCGGGAAAGTCCGGGCTGATGAGCGTGTTGTCCCAGGCCAGTGTCGTCGGATGGCAAGCGTAGTTGACGATGCAGGCGAGGAGGCGTCCGTCGCTGGCCGAGATCCGGGCGATGACGATGGTGTCATCTGTCGGGCCGTCTGGATTGAAACCGCAAACGATCTGCTTGCTTGCGAGGTCGGGAAAATCGCGATGGGCGGCGAGAGGGCAGCGGCCGGCGCCAAACGTGATGATCGCGGGCTGCGCCTGCTGCCGGGCAGCTTGAACCACGCGGGCAATGCTAACGGCCAGTCCTTCCAGGTATTCGGCAATCAGCTCGCCGCCCGGGAGGTGTGACCGTTTCCGGTCCATGAGGCCGGCGGCGTGCGTGTGCGAGAAATTGACGGCGAGCGACTCACGGGAGACCGACGCTTGTTGACAGACCGTTGTCAGCAGTGCGTTCATCTCCGGAGCCCAGAGCAGGCAATGATCGACGGCGACCAGGACTTGCTCGGCGGTCGCCTGCGGCACCTCATTGAACGGGTGGGCGGGATCGCGAAATACCACGGCCGTCGCTGTCAAGGGACGATGCACGCCGGTGGCGCGGTCGTGGGCAGCGGCGCCCCACATGCGGTGGTAAATGCCGGGCGGCGGCGTGATATCGCAACGCGCCACGCCGACGTTGCAACGTGCCTGCGGTGTCTCGACGGTCGTCATGTTCACGCACCACTTGCGGTTTCGCGCGCCGTCGCGCTGGCCGTGAGCGGCTCCTTTTCGATGAAGAGCAATCCCCACAAGATCGCGGCGCAGCCGTACAGCGCCGCCAGGAAGATCAATACCACGTCCCAGCGCAGCCTGGCAACAACCAGAGGCAGCAGGAAGGCGCCTGCGTTGCCGCACAGGTTCATGATGCTGAACACTGTGGCGACGCGATTGCCGGCCATGTCAATCGTCGTGGTGTAACCGGCTGGTCCGGACATGCCGGCGAAAAAGCCGCTGGCGATGATGCACACGACCGCCAGCTTCAGGTCCGGCATGATCTGCGCCAGCAGCAGAAAGCCGCCGGCCGCGAGGACGGCGAACAGCCCCACGCCGCGGCGGCTCAGCCGCCGGCTGCCGCTGCGCCGCCAGATGCGATCGATGATCACGCCACCGCTGGTGCTGCCCGCCACCACCCCCAGCAGTGGCAGGCTGGTGAGCAAGCCCGATTCCGCCACGCTCACGTCGCGCGCTTCTTGCAGATAGCTGGGAAACCACGTCACATAAAAGATATAGCACGCAGCCCGAAAGAACTGTTGGCCGCAGATGAGATAGATCCCTGGCTGTGCCAGAAGTTCGCGCCAGAATGTCTCGTCGCCGCCGCCGCGCAGCCGCCGTTCGGTATTGCCGCTTTCAATGTAGCGGATCTCGGCGGCGTTCACCCAGGAGTGTGCGCCCGGGCGGTCCCGGAACCAAAGATAGAAGCCGATGGCGAACAGTATGCCGGGCGCCGCCAGGATGAGGAAGCACTGTGGCCAGGCGACTATGTGGAGAAGCCCGGCCGCGACGAGGCTCGCCGTCGCCGCTCCGACCGACATGAAGGCGCCCAGCAAGCCGCTGGGCAACGCCCGCTCCGCTTCCGGAAACCAGCGTGTGAAGGAGTTGATGGCGCAAGGGAAGATGCCGGCCTGGGCCACGCCGTTGAGAATCCAGAGTGTGAACAGCCATTCGAAACTCCGCGTCAATCCCATCATGCCGGTAGCCAGCGACCAGACGATCGCGAACAGCGTCAAGGCCGACCGCGTGCCCAGCCGATCACCGAGCCAGCCTCCCGGGATCTGAAAAAGCGTGTAGCCGAGAAAGAATGAACTCATGATCCAGCCCATCTGTGTATCGCTGAGAGCGAGATCGGCTTGCATGGACGCTGCCGGCACGGAGATGCAGCTACGATGGATGTACGCCATCGTCGCCGCCAGACACAGGACTGCGAGCACGAGGTAGCGGACTCGCGTCGGCATGACGGAAGACGCTGACTGGTATTCGTCAGTTGACAAGGGTGTCCCTTCGAGCGCTGCTTCGAGGCGACACGCTGCCAGCGTGTCGCCCGGTAACGGCGATTTTCTGCTTTCGTTCGCCCATGACTCGGAGTATCCTAACTCAACGTACGCCTTGCGATTGATCGTGGCGACGGCATCAGGAGACTACCATGAGTTACCCGCGCATCATTCTGGTCTGGAGTCTGCTGGCGCTCATGAGCGCCGGCTACCTGGCGGTTCCCGCCGGTGGGCAGGAGTTGGAACCCGTCACGGTGGAGGGGCAGCCGCTTGCCAGCAACGCCACGCGCGTCGTGCAGGCGTTGAGCCTGCTGGGCGCGCCGTTGCCGCCTGACAAGGTCGCCGCCTTGAACAAGGCCATCAAGGCCGAGGACGCCAAGAAGATTCAGCAAATCCTCGATCCGCATGTTTTGGTGGTCGTGACGCTCAACCCGGAGGCGCGGGTGAAGGCCAAGCGCGGGCCGGCCGAGGCCTTTCTCCAGCAGGGCGGTGCCACGCCGGTACTGCTAAAGGTCGTCAACGACAGCACCGTCGCCAAGGCGCTGCGCGTCAAGAGTCCGCAGGTGAAGCCGCTCTTCTCCGGCGGGGCCGCGGGCCGATTCTTGCCGCACGATGTCGAGATCTTCAGCAAGCAACCCATGACCGAGAAGCTCAGCGGGCTCGCGGTCGAGTACGCCATCGCTCTCATCTACAGCCCGGAAGCCGGCAAGCGCGAATACGTGCTGAGCTTTGACGTTGGCCAGGGCACCCAAGACCTGGGCTTCCGCGGCGAGGTGCCGGTGACGTTCAATGTCCGCCCGGCCATCCCGGTCACGCTGCGCATCAAGGACCACGACGGCAAGGCCACCACCGGGCGCTTCACCTTCAAGGACAAGCTTGGCAACGTCTATCCGCCGCAACCCAAGCGCCTCGCGCCGGACTTCTTCTTCCAGGAACAGGTCTATCGCCACGATGGCGGCATTGTCGAGCTGCCGCCTGGTGAATTGACGATGACCTACAGCCGCGGGCCCGAATACGTGCAGAAGACTCGCAAGATCGTTGTCCCGAAGAAGGGCCCGCTCACGCTCGATGTTGAACTCGAACGCTGGGTGAACCCGATGGACTACGGCTTCTACAGCGGCGATCATCACATCCACGCCGCCGGCTGCGCGCACTACACCAACCCGACCGAGGGCGTGTTCGCCAGGGACATGTTCCTGCACGTGAAGGGAGAGGCGCTCAATGTCGGCTGCAACCTCACCTGGGGCCCGTGCTACGATTTCCAGCGGCAGTTCTTCGAAGGCAAGCCGCACAAGATCAGCGAGCCGCTCACGGTGCTGCGCTACGACATCGAGGTTTCGGGCTTTGGCTCGCAAGCCCTCGGCCATGTGTGCCTGCTGAATCTGCGCGATCAGACCTATCCCGGTTCGGAAGGGACCAAGACCAAGGGCTGGCCAACGTGGACGACCCCCCTGATGAAGTGGGCCAAGGCGCAGGGCGCGTACACCGGTTACGCCCACTCGGCCAGCGGCCTGGGCATCAACCCCAAGCTGGCCGCCAAGCGCAAGCTCGCCGAACTCGACACCGACAAGGACGGCAAGCTCTCCGCCGAGGAAGCCGCCAAGGGACTGCTGCCCGAGCCGTTCGCGACCATCGACGCCAACAATGATGGCAGCATCGCGCTGGGAGAGCTGATGCAGAGCATCGGCCGCGTCTCGAACCAGTTGCCGAACCTGGCCATCCCGGAAATGGACGGCATCGGCGCCCAGGAGATCTGCGTGACGACGGCCCAGGGGCTGTGCGACTTCATCAGCGCCATGGACACGCAGCGCATTCCCGAATGGAACTGCTGGTACCACATCATGAACTGCGGCTTCCCCCTGAAGGCCAGCGGCGAGACCGATTTCCCGTGCATCAGCGGCAGCCGCGTCGGCGAGGGCCGCGTCTATGTCCAGCTCGGCAAGGTGGACAAGGTCGATTTTGCGGCCTGGTGCGACGGGCTCGCCAAGGGCCGGTCCTACGTCTCCGACGGCTACGCCCATGCGCTGCAGTTCAGCGTCAATGGCAAGACGCCCGGCGGCAAAGTTGATCTCGAGGAAGCCGGCAAGGTCAACGTGAATGCGAAGGTCACATTCGCTTCTGCGACGCCGCTCGGCACCGCCAAGGGCGGTTCGGTCCCGCCCGGCAAGGACCGCCTTGTGGAGCTGATCGTTAACGGCAAGGCCGTCGCGTCCCGCAAGGTTCCCGCCGACGATAAAGAGCACGACATCTCGTTCGAGGTTCCGATCGAGCGCAGTAGCTGGGTCGCTTTGCGGCAATTCCCGCAAATGCACACCAACCCGGTGAACGTCATCGTCGGCAAGCAGCCGATCCGTGCCTCGCGCTCGAGCGCCCTGTGGTGCATCGGCACCATCGAGCAACTCTGGCGCGTCCGCAACGGCGTCATCGCCAAGGGAGAGCGCGCCGAGGCTCAAGAGACCTTCCTGCGCGCGATCGAGCAATATCGCAAGATCGCCGCCGCCAGTCCGGAAGGAAGCTGAGTAAGATGACTGCCACAGCCCGACGCGTTAGCGAGGATCCCTCGCTAACGTGCCGGGCTCTGCGCTGTCTTTGTTCATGGAATCCAGCATGACTATTCATCGAAACTGCCTGGCATTTGTTGCCGTTGTCAGCTTGCTTGGTCCCGCCTGGGGCCAGGCGCCGCGTCCCGTGCGCGTCGGCGTCCTGGGTCTCGACAACTATCAGGCGGTGGCCTACGCGCAGCTCTTCAATGATCCCAAGGCAAGCGGCGACCTGGCCGGCGTGCGCGTCGTGGCGGCGTATCCTGCCTCCGCAAGCCCGGACATCCCGGAGAGCGTGGACGGCTTGCCGAAGTGGAAGAAGCAGATCGCCGCCTTCGACGTCAAGCTGGCCCACTCGGTCGATGAACTGTTGCGTGGCTGCGACGCAGTGATGATCATGAGCCTGGATGGCCGAAAACACCTGGAGCAGGCGACAGCGGTCTTGAAGGCGGGCAAGCGGCTGTACATCGGCCGGCCTCTGGCGGCGTCATGGGCCGATGCCGTCGCCATCATGAAGCTGGCGAAGGAGTCCGGGACGCCGTGCTGGACCAGCTCGCAGCATCGCTTCAGCCCCGGCTTCAGCGGCATGCGCAATCACCCGGAAGTCGGCCGCGTGGTCGGCTGCGACATTTACGGCGGCTGTCCCACCGAGCCGAGTCACGCCGAACTGTACTGGCATGCGCTGCACAGCATTGAGGCGCTGTACGCCATCATGGGAAGCGGCTGCGATACCGTCCGCTGTGCCTCGACCCCCTATGCCATCGCCATCACTGGCGTCTGGAAGGATGGCCGCGTCGGCACGTACCGTGGCATCAAGAAAGGAGCCGTCAAGTACAGCGCGACGGTCTTTGGCGACAAGGGTGTGTCAGTGGCCGGCATCTACGGCCACGGCGTGCCGGTCAAGGGAATCGTTCCCACCAATGACAGGTACATGGGCTACGAGGGGATCGCCATCGAGATGGCCAAGTTCTTCAAGGGCGGCGCTGTGTCCGTGTCCGCCGCCGAGACGCTCGAGATCTTTGCGTTCATGGAAGCTGCCCACGAAAGCAAGCGACAGAATGGGGCTGCGGTGCGCATCTCGAACATCTTGAAGAAGGTCCAGTAATCTCGGAACAAGGAGGCACTCATGAATCGGCTGCTCGTGTTTGTCGTCATCGTGGCGATCGGCGTCGGCATCCTCGGATACTCGCGCGGCTGGTTCGACGTGACCAAGGAAGGGAATGTCGCTGTCGATCGCGAGAAATTCGAGCAGGACAAGCTGGCCTTCAAGAAGATGGTCGGCGAGAGGGCCAAGGCGCTGAAGGAATCGGTCGCCAATCTCTGGAAAAAGACCAAGCTGTCCGGCGCCGACAAGGAGAGCGCTCAGAAGGAGCTCGACGAATTGCACAGGAAGCATGACAAGCTGGAAGCGCAGCTCAGGGAGCTGCGCGAGGCCGGCGAACAACGCTTTGAGTCCCTGAAGAAGGACCTTGAGTCGGAGCTTGCCGACGTCGAGAAGCGCTCCGCGGAACTGATGAAGAAGCTGGACAAGAAGAGTTGAAGCATCGCTGGACCGCTACAATAGGACTGGTTGAATCGCTCCGTGACGATTGCCGGAGGAACAAGCAATGACAGCCGCCGATCTGCGCGAGTTCATGGAATTCTCCCGGAAAAAGACGATTGACTTGCTGGAGACCATCGCCAAGCGGCCGGACGCGGCCAAGGTGCTGGCGTGGCGGCCGGGGCAGGGCAGGGCACCGATCGCCTGGCAGTTCATGCACATCGCCGCCACCGATGATCGGCATCTCTACGTCCGCATGCGTGGCGGTGAGCCCAAATCGCCTGACAACGTCCGCCGCTTTGCCGGCGGCAGCACCCCCGACGATGACACGCCGTCCATCGACACCATTCGCGGCTACCTGGCCGAGCGCCGCAAGGAGATGCTCGACCACCTCGCCACCATCGACAGCGCCGCCCTGGCAACGAAGCCAAACCCGCAAGCGCCGTGGACCTACCACGAATGGTTCCAGGTGCTCGCCTGGCACGAGGCGCATCACCAGGGGCAGGCGCACCTGACGTTCAACCTGTACAAGGCGGCGCACGATTAAAGGTCCGCTGCAGACAGGCGTGACGCAACGCCGCTCGGCGGTCGCGCGAGAAATCGCGTGCAACCGGCCAAGCGAGCTTGGCACGCTCGTGGCCGCGCAGTCCCCGATCGACCGGATGTGCTGCGCAATATAATCTCGTGAATGGCAGGAAACGACAATCTCTCAGCGACCAGCGACGGCCCACGCGAGCTGGCTTATCGCCCCGTCGTCGGGCCGCATGACGAGATGCTGGCGGAATCCGGGGCGTTACGCCCGCAATGGCGTGGACTGTGCGGCGCCCTTGCCGATCTGGGCATGGCGGAGCTGAACCGGCGCTGGGAGGAAGCGCGGCAGCTGATCCGCGAGCACGGCGTCACTTACAATTTGCACGGCGATCCGCGCGGCCTCGACCGGCCCTGGCAGCTCGATCCTGTTCCCCTGATGATCTCGGCGGCCGAGGCCAGCGCCATCGCCGCCGGTCTCGTGCAGCGGGCTCGACTCTTCGAGAAGGTCCTGGCCGATATCCACGGCCGCCAGGATGTGCTGAGCCGCGGCTTGTTGCCTGCCGAGCTCGTTTTCGGCAATCCCAGTTTCTTGCCACCCTGCCATGGCGTGGCCTTGCCGGGCAACCGCCATCTGCACTTCTACGCCGCCGACCTGGGCCGGGCGCCGGACGGTTCCATCTGGGTGCTGGGCGATCGCACGCAAGCGCCTTCCGGAGCGGGCTACGCCCTCGAGAATCGCATCGTCATGTCGCGCATGCTGCCGGAGGTCTTTCGCGACTGCCAGGTGGACCGACTGGCCCTTTTCTTCCGTGCCTTTCGCGAGACCATGCGCACGGCCGCCCCGTACAACCGTGACAATCCCCGCATCGTGCTGCTGACTCCCGGGCCGTCGAACGAGACGTACTTCGAGCACGCCTACCTCGCCCGCTATCTCGGCTACACGCTGGTTGAAGGCGCGGACCTGACCGTGCGCGACAACCGCGTCTATCAGAAGCTGCTGGGCGGGCTGCAGCCGGTCGATGTGATCCTGCGCCGGCTGGACGATCATGATTGCGATCCGCTTGAATTGCGCGGCAGCTCCCTGGTGGGCGTGCCGGGGCTGGTGCAGGCGGTGCACGCTGGCAACGTTGCCATCGCCAATCCGCTCGGCAGCGGCTGGATGGAGTCGCCGGCGCTGGTCCCATATCTCGCGGGGCTTTGCAAGCACCTGCTCGGCGAGGATCTCAAGATCCGGTCGGTGGCTTCCTGGTGGTGCGGCGAGGCCGACGGCCGCGACCACGTGCTCTCCAACCTCGAGCGCATGGTGATCAAGCACGCGTTCTCGCCGGCGCGCTTCGAGCCGATCTTCGCCGGCGAACTGTCCGCGGCGGATCGGACGGCACTGGCCGCATCCATTTGCGCTCGACCGAACGAGTATGTCGGGCAGGAGCAGCTCAATCTGTCCACGGCGCCGGTGCTCGTCGACGAACAGTTGCAGCCGCGGCATCTGGTCATGCGCGTCTTCCTGACGGCGAGCGGCGATTCGTTCGCCGTCATGCCCGGCGGCTTGACGCGCGTGACGGCGTCGGCGCAAACGCTGGTCGTCTCCATGCAGCAGGGGGGCGGCAGCAAGGACACCTGGGTGCTCGCCTCCGGACCGGTGAGCACCTTCAGCCTGTTGCAGCCGGCGGTGCAGACCGTGGAACTGACACGCGGCGGCGGCGACCTGCCCAGCCGCGCCGCCGACAACCTCTTCTGGCTTGGCCGTTATGTCGAGCGGGCCGAGGGGACGGTGCGCCTGCTGCGCGGCATCCTGGTGCGGCTCACGGAGAAATCGGGACTGGCCGACGTGCCCGAGTTGCCGCACCTGATGCGGGCCTTGAGCCAGCAGACGCAGCTCTTTGCCGGCGCCGGCAGCAGCGCCGCCTTCAGCGCGTCGGAAGCCGAACTTGCCGCGTTTCTTTACGATGTCCGCCGATCGGGTAGCCTCGCCGCCACGCTGGCGGAACTGGATCGCGTCGCCGGCATGGTGCGCGACCGCATCTCGATGGACATGTGGCGCATTCTCTCCAGCCTCTATCTCAACGAAACGCCCACCCATGCCGAGGCGAATGGCCCCCTCGATTTTCCCAGCCTCACGCTCAGCGACGCCCTGGAACTCCTGAATCGCACGGTGCAGACGCTGGCGGCGTTCGGCGGGCTGGCCGCCGACAGCATGACGCGCGGCTACGCCTGGTGCTTCCTCGACATGGGCCGCCGCCTCGAACGCTCCGCGCACCTCCTCAGCTTGCTGCGCAGCACCGTCGTGCAGGCGAACGACGCCGAGGGCCCGCTGGTCGAGGCACTGCTGGAGATTGCCGATAGCTGGATGACCTACCGGCGTCGCTACCTGCATCATCGCTCGCTGGCGCCGCTGCTCGACCTGCTGCTCGCGGATGAGAACAATCCACGCTCGCTGGCCTTTCAGCTCATCGCCATCGGCGAGCAGCTTGACCGCCTGCCCCACGATCCCACGCTGGCGCGGCGGACGCCGGAGCAGCGCGTCGTCCTCGCCGGCCTGACCGCCCTGCGCCTGGCCGACATCAACGACTGGATCGCGACGGATGCGACCGGCTATCGTCCCCGGCTGGCCGAGGCGTTGACCCGGCTGGCCGATGACCTGCCGGTGCTGTCCGACGCCATCACACTGCGCTTCCTCAGCCATTTGCAGCCGTCGCGACACCTGGCCGAGCCGGGAGGGTCGCGATGATTTACCGTATCACCCACGTCAACACCTATCGCTACAGCGAGCCGGTGACGTCTTGCCAGAACCTGGCCCATCTGTCGCCCCGGGAGACGCCGCGGCAGACGAGCTTGCAGTCGCAGATTCTGGTTCAGCCGTCGCCGGCCGTCATGTCGAGCCGGCAAGACTATTTCGGCAATCCCGTGTCCTACTTTGCCGTCCAGGAACCGCACCGCAGCCTGACCGTCACCGCGACCAGCCAGGTGCAGCTTCGCCCGGAACCGACGCCGGAGCCGGCATTGACGCCGCCCTGGGATGATCTCGCGTGTCTGCGTCCGCGCCCTGGTTCGCCGGAGGATGTGGAGGCGAGTCCTTTTCGCTTCGACTCGCAGTACGTGGAACGGCATGCCGACCTGGCGAGCTATGCGCGGCCATCGTTTCTCCCCGGCCGGCCCATCCTCGACGCCGTGCTCGACTTCACCCGTCGCATCCACGCCGAGTTCCGCTACGACAAGACGGCGACCACGACCGCCACGCCCGTCCTCGAGGTCCTGCGCCATCGCCACGGCGTCTGCCAGGACTTCGCCCATCTGCAGATCGGCGGCCTCCGCTCCCTGGGCATCTCGGCCCGCTACGTCAGCGGCTACCTGCTGACCACGCCGCCACCGGGCCTGCCGCGGCTGCTCGGCGCCGATGCCTCTCATGCCTGGGTTTCCTTCTACTGTCCCGGTTTCGGCTGGATCGACATCGATCCCACCAACAACGCCATCCCCGGCGACAGGCACATCACCTTCGCCTGGGGCCGCGACTACGACGACGTCTGCCCGCTCAAGGGCGTCATCCTCGGCGGCGGCAAGCAAGTCGTCGATGTCGGCGTCAGCGTCGTCCCCGTGGATGCCGCCGAGAAAGACGACGCATAGCCCAGATCCGTCCAGAGATTCGTCCAGGATTCGTCCAGAAACAGGCATACACCCCCTCGGCGCATCCCGACCTGGACGAATCGACGCGGATCGGGTTGCTCGATTGGATTCGCGCCAAACTTTCTCGACTTTTTGACAGTTTTTGATGAACCTTTGGCCCGGAATGACGTCCTTCCATTCCTGGCGACAGCCTCGCAGGTGGGAAATCGCAGGTGTCAGAAACCGTTTCCGGTAACCCATCCTCGCGCTCCCTCGCGCGTCAAATCAAAGAAACGTCTGGAAACGGTTCCTGACACCTGAGTTTGCTCCTGCTTTAGAGCCACCGAAGATTGCAGGGTGCGTGCTTTAGACCGGCGAGGATTCATCCCAGATGTGTGCAGCTGGTACTTGGGTGGAATCTTTCAGCCCCGTTCACGGGGCTTTCTGCGAAGCGGTCCTAGGCCCGCCGTTGACGGCGGGTTCAGCGAGGGAGCACTCGTTTCGAGCCCCGTTTGACGGGGCTTCTCGGAGTTTGGCTTCAGCCTTCGCTAAAAGCGGAACAGCGAGAAGGCCCGTGAACGGGCCTCGTGGCTCTCGCGTCGCCGCTTTACCCGCCGTCAACGGCGGGCCTAGGACCGCTTCGCGGAAAGCCCCGTGAACGGGGCTGAGTGGTCGCGATCCCACCCAAACAAAAAAACGCACACCCGGGGCACGCCCTGATGTCATGAGGGAAAACACCCGGTGTCAGGAACCGTTTTCGTCGAACAAGACACCCCCTCGGCGCATCCCGACCTGGACGGATCTCGACCAAACCTCCGACCCGAGCTTGCATGTTCAATTCTCCCGCCCCTCAGCGTCCGGTCCGGCGTCGGCACTGCCGTCGGACAGGGCGATGCTGACCGCCGCTGGGCCTTATATAGATTCTGTACGCGCCTTTCGCGCGGATCTGAATGTCCTTGCTACTGACCAGAGCCGCCGCGCATGAGCAGCAACCGCCGAGTGCCGGTTCACGATATCGACCTGAGCTCGCGGGCGTTCAAGGAAGACCCGTTCCCGACCCTCGCTGCGCTGCGTGCGCTGGGGCCGGTCGTCCGGGTGCGTTTTCCGATCTTCGGCGCGGTCTGGCTGGCCACGACCTATGAATCCGTCAATGATCTGCTGCGCGATCACGACCGTTTCGTGCAGAGCCCGACGGCGGCCGGCAATCGCTGGATGGGCGCCATCGTCCGCTGGCTGCCGGGAGCGCTCAAGCCGCTGGCGACGCACATGCTGTTGCGCGATCCGCCGGATCATCGACGCTTGCGCAGCCTGGTCGATCAGGCTTTTCTGCGCCACAACGTCGAGACGTTGCGGCCTCGACTCGAGGCGCTGGCGGACGAGGCTGTCTCGGGCCTGGAGAAACAAGCGGCGCGCGGAACCGGCGTGGACTTGCTCGCCCACTTCGCGCGGCCGTTTCCGCTGGCGGTCATCTGTGAGATGCTCGGCCTGCCGCCGGTGGATCGTCCGCGCTTCACGCGCTGGGCCTCGATTCTTTCCACATCAACAAGCGTTGCGGGTATCCTCCTCACGCTCTTTGGCGGCCTTACAAGATGCGCAAGGCAGCGTCGTTCGCCAACTTCTCGCGCCAGGTGGCTTACTTTCTCGACGTGGCCGCCGACTACGGATCCGACTTCGTGCTGCTGCCGGAGTTGTTCACGCTCCAGCTCCTGTCCCACCTCAACGCCCTGTCGCCGCAAGAGGGCATCAAGAAGCTATCTGAATACACGCCCAAGCTGCGGAAGTTCTTGAGCGACAGCGCCCGCAAGCATGGCCTGACCATCATCGGCGGCAGCCATCCGGTGCACCAGAACGGCAAGCTTTACAATGTCTGCCATGTCTGCCTGCCCGACGGCCGCGTCATCGAGCAGTACAAGCTGCACATCACGCCCAATGAACGAAAATGGTGGGGCATCAGCGGCGGCAACCAGCTCGCCGTCATCGACACGCCCAGGGCCCGGGTAGGCATCATGATCTGCTACGACATCGAGTTTCCCGAGCCGGTTCGCTACCTGGCCGACGTCGGCGCCGAGATCATTTTCGTCCCCTTCTGCACCGATAATCGCCAGAGCTACCTGCGCGTCCGCTACTGCGCCCAGGCACGCGCCATCGAGAACCACGTCTACGTGGCCCTGGCGGGCAACGTCGGCAACTTGCCCGATGTCGCCAACATGGACGTGCAGTACGCCCAAGCCGCGGTCCTGACGCCTTCGGACTTCGCCTTCAGCCGCGACGGCGTCGCCGCCGAGGCCGAAGCCAACGAAGAAACCGTGCTCGTCTGCGACCTCGATCTGGACGCCCTGCATCATTCCCGCAATGCCGGTACGGTGACGCCGCGTCTGGATCGCCGCTCGGACATTTTCCAGTTCGTCGCGACCTTTCCCGGCGGCGTGAAGCGCCTTTACCCTGCTCATGAGGGGCCGCTCGGTGACCAGCTCTTGACCGCAGCGCCCACGGCTCCCGAAGGGCAATAACGGCGACCGGGCAGATGGGCTACGAAGATGAACCCGCTTGCATCACGCGGCGCGTGATGCCATGATGCCATCGCATGCTCACGGCTCGCCGATGGCGTCGCCGAGCGTTGCAGGCTTTTCGTGGAGGTGCAGACGGGGGCTGGGCTTGATCACGTCCCAGGCCAGGCCGATCTTCTGGAGGATCCAGATGGTGATGTAGGTGACGTCGAATTCGAACCAGCGGTGGCCGTGGGCGGCGCTGCGCTGGTCGGCGTGGTGGTTGTTGTGCCAGCCTTCGCCGTTGCTCACCAGGCCCACGAAGAAGTTGTTGCGGCTGTTCTCGCCAGTGGGATAGTTCTGATAGCCCCACATGTGCGTCACCGAGTTGACCGACCAGGTGATATGCCAGACGGCGACGGTGCGGACGAATACCCCCCAGACCAGCAGGCTGAGGCCGAACTGCACGCCTTCCATGTACTCGCCGTTCCACGCCCAGCCGATCGCGAAACCAATCATGTAAAACAGCACCGCATGGGCCAGGTAGACCCACGCCCAGAGCAGGTGCTTTTCCAGCCGGAAGTAGAACGGATCGCGGAGCACGTCGCGGGCATAGCGCTCATAGGTGGCCACGCTGTTGAGCCGCTCATTCTTGACCAGCAGCCATCCCATGTGCCCCCAGAAGAAGGTGACCAGCGGGCTGTGCGGATCCTCTTGCTCGTCGGAGTGCTGGTGATGGAAGCGATGGATGGCGACCCAGCGGCCGGGCGTGTCTTGCAGACAGCACACGCCGATGGTGGCGAAGAAGCGCTCCAGCCACAGCGGGCACGCAAAGCTGCGATGCGTTAGCAGTCGGTGGTAGCAGAGGTTGATGCCGAGCGTGCCGAACAGATAGAGGCCGCACACCGCCAGGGCAACGCCTGTCCAGCTAAAAAGCCAGGGGATGAAGGCCAGCAGGGCCAGGGCGTGGATGGTAAGAAGGGAAATCAAGTAAGGCCAGAGAATCTGGCGTTTCTGTACTGTCGAGGGCAGAGGCAGATGGCCCATCGAACCATGCTGGTCCGCTGGACCAGCGTGAGGGGCGGCTTCGTTCGCTTGCACTTGAGCCATGATTTCTCGCCCAAACCTGCGTAGTTTACGCGATCTCGCGCGGAATGGTATGATAACCGGACACAAGTCCAGAGTCAATCAGGGAATGCGGTCGATGAGCCCGTTGCGATGTACGACGAGCCAGTCTTTTTTCGGTTCTCACCAAGGGGCAAAAATCTCTTCCCCCGCAGAACTCTCGACTTCGTAAGAATAAGCCCGCGGTTGCAGTTTTTTTCAGAATTTTTCGACCATCCTCCAAACCAAACGGGGATATATTGCGTTGTAATGGTAGCGCCCGCCACCTTCCCCGTTCGGCATTGGAGGCCGTCATGAAAATCGCGATCACCAAACCACTTTTCGCCTGGGACGCCCTGGAGGATTCGCCGTCGCTGCAATCGCTGCGTGTCCTTCTCGAGGC
>Ga0194131_10001044_pt1 | contig 47994 bp, 75 predicted proteins | sample TA2KigO120mmetaG_FD_148631 | JGI IMG/M metagenome (GOLD analysis project Ga0194131, IMG submission 148631) | Freshwater microbial communities from Lake Tanganyika, Tanzania - TA2015053 Kigoma Offshore 120m | ecosystem: Environmental > Aquatic > Freshwater > Lake | place: Tanzania: Lake...
GACCTGCACAACGTCTACAAAAACAAGATAAGCGACGTGGGCGAAAATATAGAGGTGCGGCGGGTCAGGACCGGAGAAACGGCGGCTGTTCGCAAACGGGATTTAGGTAAGGGGCTGATTCTTTTTGTGGCCAAAGCAATCATGCCCGAATTAAGGCAGGTGGAGATATGGGGCCAAATCGACTACGACAAGGGCTGGGCCATCGGCGAACCCGCCCATTATTCACCGGACGACACCAGGTTGGTACATAGGAACCAATTGAAGATACTAGACTGGCCCTTATTAGAGGAACGTTTGCGGTGGTGGAAACGAGTTTAGATAAATTTAATTAAAAAAGGGATTGTTATGCGCATTATAGATAGCCACGAAGTTTCGATTGACACAGTTGGTCATGGCCGGGATATTTGGACTTGTAAATGGTCCGGAATGGACAAAGCCCAGATATTTCGTGGCGATTTTATTAACAACAGGATAAATTTACAGCACCTTTTCACTGTTTCCTGTTCGACCGACATGTCGGTGAAAGAATTTTGCGATTGGGCCGTTGCCTTGCTCACTGATTTGATTGAAGAAGATGCAAACGTATTGAAAGTGAGGCAATTAAATTGATGCCTGCGTACAACGACCGCCTTAAAAATCGAAATCGGTTCGAGCAAAAAATGGACGAATACAACCATACGATGGAATTTGTTAGAACAGTTGTTCCGATAATTGTTTTATGTCTTCAGGTTTGGATACTTATAAAATTAAGCAATTAAGAACGGGGATGCAATGGAAACCGTAATCTGGTTTGCTATCGGCCTCTTTGTGGGTCTGGCCGCCGACTTTTTCCTAGTGCTTTTTATGACGCGTGATTTGAAAAACAGGATTGAGCGGCTGGAAAAAAACGACAAACCCCTCAGGGACAGAATCGGCTGGCTCGAGCGGCATATGTACAGGCTGGTGCGGGTCAGGATTGGCGACGAGTTCGAGGGCAAACTTTGAAGGGCGGGCTGAAGTCGGTCGAGGTTTGCGCCTACTGCCTGAGGACGGGCTCGGGCCGCAACGACCCGGACGGCAATAATTGGCACATCGACCACGTCATACCCCGGTCCAGGTACGCCGGGAGTAACAAAGACCCGTTCAATCTGGTCAAATCGTGCGCGAGATGCAATCTTTCAAAAAAAGACAAATTGGGGGTAATGCCCCAATACGGTTCTCTGTATGCTGATGGAACCGTGCACGACGAGCACAAGGAAGGGGCGCTTATGCTGAGAGTCGAGGTCGACTACGAGGTCCTTCTCGAACCAAGGGACACGACCGACATCTCAATCATCCAAGCGGCTACGGAATACGACGTGTCGACGGATACCATCAGGCGCGCGATTCACAACGGACAAATCGAGGGCGTCTACAGGATAAAAAGACATCAGACCTTGAAGTATTTTTTCCCGCGGAATTCGGCCGACAAACTGTGGCCGTGCAAGAAGGCGGCAGACGACCCGTCCGACGAGGTGGACCGATTGAAAAAAGAAATTATTCGTCTCAAAAAAATCATCAACGCCATTGTGGATTCAGGGGGTAGATAACATGAGTTTGGACGTTCACGCTTTGATGTCGATTGTCGACATGAGCAAACTTTTGAAAAAATCGGACAACCTGAACATACAGCCCAACGACCTGGTCAAAGCGATGGTGATATCGGAGCCGTGCCTGTTCCACAACGCCTCGACCAACTTGATGCCGGTTAGTTACGTGCAAGCCAAATTGCCAGAAACAAGCGAAAACGGCGACGACGATGGCAAATCGCGGCTTTGATATTTCTTCTTTACGATTCAACTTCATTAATGATTTGGCATATGGAGAGAAAGGCGAAGACCTTATTGCTTCTTTCTTGGAGCAGGTGTCCCATGGCGACTTCGAGGTAAAAAGCGACAGGTATAGGAACGGTCGGATGGTTGTGGAAACCAACCAGAACCCCCGGGGGAAGGTCGATGTAAACGGGGAAAAGGTATGGGAATTGAGCGGGTTGAATGTAACCACCTCCGCCTGGTGGGTTTACATCTTCTCCCCTGACGGCGCCTTCGTGGTCGTGTCCGTACAACGCCTGAAGAACTTCTTGCGACAAAACAAAGACAAATTCAACGAATCGACGAAACGCGATTTCGGCGGTGCCAGCAACCCGGTGCGTGGGTTCCTGCTGTACCCAGAACACATCCAGGATTTGATGACCAATCCTGCCTACGACCCTGCTTATGGCACCGGATAAATCTAACTAAAAGTTAGTGAATCCAAAAATTTGACGCAGGGGTGCCCAGTGTCACGCAGTGCGTCGAAAAAGTCCCGCAACTTTCGTTATACGACAGCAATCGTTTATCGTCATCAAAATCCCCCCTTTTCCCACCCCCATTGGGCGGGGGATTTGGTGTGTTATAGGCCCCATGAAGAAGGGGGTTTGCCTGACCCCCTACAGCCCAATGACACTGATGAAATAAGGCGACACGGGCATACGGGCATACGGGCATATCCCCGGGCAACTTCGAAACCTTGCATACGAAGCCGTGAGGTAGATGATGACTCTTTAGACACACATCACCCCCCGTCTTGTCGTCGTGTCGTTCCTTCGTCGCAAGGTTTTGATATTACGAATAACACACAACCGTCGTGTTCGCATCGCATAGCATCGTGTGTGGACTGATGCCTTTGTCATCGCGTTTCGTTTACCCCTTGCTCCCATGGTTCGCTCGATTCCTCACGCAATGTTGTATGTCATGTATGAACACATACGTGGTTGTATACACACATCGCACACCACGTAAGGTAACCCCCACTCTTACCCCCCACTAGGGGGGTAGCCCCTTACCCCTACCCCTACCCCCCTCACCACACCAGGGGGTGACCCCTACCCCTACCCCCCCCTCTAGGGGAGGGTCATCGAAATTCGCGCCGTGTCACGGGTGACCTACGGGCCGCATACCCCATTTGCGTTGTAGGCGTCCTGATGGCCGCCACACACGTTGTAAGCCCGTATAAGCGACGATGTACCCCACCACGTCAATTCCCACCCATTGTTATTTAACAAATGTTGAGCCAGCCCGTATAGCCCTCATGCCATAATTGGAGCGACCCCAATACGCCCAAAGAGGACTTGGTTAGTGGATAATTTGAATCCCAACAATGAATTAATCGAATTTGTGATTAATGTAAAAGACGGCAATCGTCTCAGCCGCCGCCTCGGTCGAACACTCAAACTCGCAGCAGGGGGGGCCGGAGTGGGAAGGGGTATAGGGAGAGCACTCGCCCAAGAGCCATTTGACCCCAATGCTTTCGATGGCGACAACGATGGCTTTGTCCAGGACGGCACCATATTTATGCGCCCTGTTGTTCTCAGGGGTCAAATGAACCTGAGTAAACCCACCCCCAAAACGCCCATAGAAAAAGACGACACCACGCCAACACAAGTCGCCAAGGAGACACGGCGCCAGCGCGGCCTCGCGTCATCCACAGAACCGCCCGCCATAGACCGCCCTGCCAAAAAACCCGACCCTCTTGACAGAGATTGGCGCCGCCAGGCGACAGAAGACGAATTGGCGAGGGTATTCGTTCCCCTAACGACAAAAGAAATAGATGAATTGAATGAACGCATTACGGTCCCAAGGGAATCATACAAAACAGAAGAAGATTATCAACACGCACTCAACCTACACCAACAGGCAATCAAAGCATACCGACTTTTGCCCCAAATGAAAATTAACGCATTGGAATCCATGTACGACTATGAATTCGGAACTGGTGCATTCAATAAAGACATCGAAAACAACTATTCTTTATTCACCTCACGGGTGAATAAACTGTTTGGTGCTCAGGAAGACTTTGGCAACCTGATGTCCTATGTTCATCACGACATTGTGGCGTGGCAGGAAGAATTTTTTGACACACTTTTGGCAACCCCCAACACTCCGCAAATAATAAAAGATTTAATCCTCGAAGCCAAAAGAATGCAGGCAGCCAACAATGGCTTTCTTTACCATGGACTTTTTTCTAAGAGGCATATCGACCCATCCGATGGCTTGGAAAAACCTGTTCCTGATGCCATAGGCATGATGGAATACATACTTGCTCGGTTAATAGTGGGGGGACAATCCATAAGTTTCATGAATATGCAAGAAATAATGGCACCCAACAAATCCCCAGCCCTTGACCTCGTACAGAGCATCCTAGAACTCTATTTTAATTTTGCTTCACAAAAGGCCTCATACCCACGTGACCCGATGTCCGTCGCGCTACGAGAGGTTGCTAGGCAATGGCATTTCGTGCAAAACGCGCAAGATTCGACTATTGGACCACCACGCTTAATTCGTGTCCAAAACGTTATTACTAACGACCAAATAAAAAATAGACTTGATTTTGCACAGCAATCAGGGTCTCTCTTTGGATTTATAGGAACAATATTTCCAAATCGCATAGAAATGAACGATTTTTTTATGAATGGCATTGCTAACGCTGTTCCATCAGAAGTCAGACAAGACCGCGTCATGCTGCGGGCGTTTGTTAGACGAACCCTAAAAGAAAATCCAGAATTTCTTCACGCTGTTCGCGAATATGGATTGCCTGTCATAGTTCTACCGCATCGCGTTTTCAGTTTTGTCGGACAAGATAAAGACCTAACCCTTGAAATGCTCACCGCATCCCCACAACATATGTCAAAATCATTGCTTGCCAAACGAATAGAAATAGGGAAAAAATTACTACGAAAACATGAACGATTGCTGCGTGTTGAATGGTCGCGCCGCGCCATGCGAGGAAAGCATTTTACAGAACCCCTTAACCGGGGTCGAACTCAAGTTTTCTCCGACTATGAAAACGGCGCATCAGGGCATTTCCCTATGAACGCACCCCTTGGTGGTTACTTTCAGCCTCACACCAATGAAATGGTTTTACAATACGGGCAACTTTTGTTATACATGCTTAACCCATCCGAAGCATCACGAGAAATATTCAATATTGAAAATTCGAACGCAATATCAGAAACCATCGGCGAGGCCGCGGTCGTGATTCACGAATATGGACATTATTTGGACTATATGCTTCGACGCAATTATGCCTTGCTGGCATGGGAACAATTTAAACGAGACCCCAAAAACTGGGGCATTTCAAACATATTTTTTAAACCTCCTGTAGGAACAACTTATCCTGGTGGAGTACCACATTATAAACGTTTTCGTGATGCATTAGTGCGCCGTGAAGACCTGGGTTTCGGTCGAAGACACAACGGTTATGACGTCGTAAACGGGCAAAGAAGAATGCTTAAAAACAGAAGAACTCAACCGATGTTCGCAGACCCCGCACTGTGGGGTAACTATCCCAACTTCGACAATATCCCGACAGGTCAAAGGCTGTTTGACGTCGACAACATGACCGATAGCGAACTTCAAGCCGCTATTACAGAACTTGAAGGTCAATTACAAGAAATGCACGCGACCGACACATTATCTCAGCGACGACGCAACGAACCAAACCGCAGACGTCATAAAGATATCAGCAAAGACAGCATCAACTCATCCGAACCATATGTAGTAACCCCTTACGGGCAAACAGACACAACCGAAAGATTCGCTGAGATTTTTGCCTCCGTAACAACCCGCCTTGGACAAAAGCACCCATTTTTAGTAAATAATGCGGCGGTAAAACTTGTTGCGCGTATTTTGGGTCTTAATACGGAGCCACAAACAGTCACATCAATGTGGAGACGCAGGAAAACCTCTAGGGGGACGTTTTCAGATGAAGTGGACGACATTTCTGACAGAATTTTGTCAAATATAAAAATAGTGGCACCGCAACTTGAAAGAACAGCAGACGGTCATCGCCCTGGCTTTAATTCATCGACATCAGATGATAATTTACGTTTTGACCCAAACGAACGTAGCCGTTTGACACTTCGCACCAACCTAAATATTGATACAGACGAACGACTCTACGCAAATCCAACCCCAACACTCTTAACTGATTATGGCTCACGGGCGCGTTTATTGCACATCGGCGACCATCATTTCTATGACAACCGCGTGCCATTTGCCTCGTTCTTGGACCAAAGAACGCGACAATCATTCGGCGAATCAGCAGGGCAACGTTATATCAATAGAAATCGACCTCATCACGGAGATATGGTACGCGCCATCTCCTCAATTCAATTTGGTTTATTCGTTGACGATATGCCCATCTATGACACCACAACCGAAGGTAACAAAGACATGTTGCGCAGTTTGGTCACGGGCAAAATTGCCAAACTTCCAATCTCAAAACGCTCCCCGATTGAAGCAGCATTAAAGGACGCAGCAGATATTCATCTGGCGGTACAGGCGTCAGAACCAAACAAACGCGAACTCTTCCGAATCATCAATATTGATAGGGAAACCTTTTTGGAAGGATTCAATATTGGCGACAGCATACCAATGCCGATAACCGCAGTTTCTTCGACGATGCCCCACAAAGACAATACCGTAATTATTCGTGTGGAGAAAGGCGCAAAAGCAATCGATGTTGGTAACGGTCAATTTTTGACTCAGGGTAATTTCGAAGTCACAAAAATACAAGATAACGGCACCAATGTCATCGTAACTCTTTCCCACAAAGAAGTTTTCGACCCAAGACATGACGCAATGCGACCAGTTGACAAGTCCTCTGATGTCCCAAAGAAAATGCGCAAAATGGGTGCATCACTTGCTCGTTATACACCTGAAGAGCAAGAAAAAATGAACATTGAAATGCAGAAACGCAAAGACCACACAGACGTCTTACAAAATCGTGGCTTGGCTTCATCTACAACGGAAATCACACCGCCTGAAATGAAGGACTTTTTGGACTATGAACGAGTCGCCACGAATCGCGAAGAATACCAACAACGCATGGCCCCATTTATCGAACGGGCACGCAAAATAGTTTCCGACCACATCCAAACATCAGTTCAACGCCGATTGACTCAATCCATAAAGGCAATTAAAAATAAATACGGAAGAACAACTCCATGGAAAGATGATGTCGATTCAATCCGAAAATGGCGAACACTTGATACTGAAACCACCAGACGAGCAATTGACACATTACGTGACTTACTCATAAAAAATTCTCGAATAGGCGACGACAAAGAAGAAATCTCCTTTGACGAATACTCGCCATTATACAAATTTTCGTATTTGCTAAGTCGGATTGGATTCGACGGCACTATGTCTAGGGCCGACCTTGAGCGCCTATTGGCCACGGGTGAATTTGGCAAAAGACAAACAGGGCACTATTTGACTGACGAAGAAATACGAGAAGGGTTTATTAGCATCCCCGAAATCATCAATCCCCAAACAGAAGCAACCAAAGAATTGCGCCAAGTCTTACAAACAACCCTGGATGCCCTCAAATCAGTTCAACGGGCATATTTGCTTGATGGTTCTTCGAAATCTGGCAAAGGCGGAGTTATCGCAATCGATGATACGGCAATAGAAGTAGAACCACTTAAGTCAACAATTGGCAGTAAGGGTGCTTACGTGGTTTTGCAGGGCTACGAAAGCGGTCAGAGACTTTGGAACTACTCCAATAACAGCCCTATTTCATTCAAAATACAAGCATCATTCACAACTTCCGGACAAAAACACCGTTCAGACCAATATTTTGAACGTGAGATTTACCTTAACGAACAAGGCAATATCAAAATTAAACACAGTAATTTCATGATTAGAGAAGCCGGAGAGGGGGCAACAGGAAAAGGTAGAGGAATAGGAACACTTTTACAACAACACGCCGCGCTGTGGTGGAGACAACACGCAGGAACAGAAATATTCATCCCCAGTGCAGTTTTGGACGGGGTAATTGTATGGCCTCGCATGAATTATCAATATAACTTGGCCGATAATGACACGGGCGGTTTCAAGGAATTTCGGCACAAATTAATTGTCGAGATACGAAACATACTTCGTGCTGCTCTCTTCGAAGACCCGAACATAGACGAGGACGAAGAGGGCATTTCGGCTGCGCCCTCTATCGCCGCTGATATAGATTACGGGTTAAAAACCAACAACGATTTCCGTCAGCGACTCATCGGATGGCTTGCACTTGCGCGCATGCATGAATCGACAAACAATAACGACACGGGCCTCATAACAATTCTTGCAAACATCATCGAGCCTCGCGAACTTACCGGAGAACAAAAATTCGCTTGGAAACAACTATTCGATGATTCGAATTTGAATCTGTCAAATCTTTCCATAATCGTCGACAGACAAGATAACGATTGGCTCCCAGCCTTTGCAATACCCGACCAACCCGACGACCCCGAACTCAGTAATTTTGGGCCAACACATGAAAACCGCCAACGGGCAGAACTTATTGGGTCGCTTTCCGATAACAAAATGGAAGAATTTGACCTGTTTATTGGACCGCTCGACTCGCCAGAAGGACTTAATCAACAACAGGCAGGGCGGCTGGCAGCCATCATAAGGGCTGGCGACCATGAAGAAGTCAACCTATTCAAACACGCAGAACGCGAAAAATACGCACGAGAAAGCGCAGCATTCAACTCACCCCCTCGACTTATCACACGGACAGAATTAGAAGAGCGCATAAATGCTGGCGAAAAAGTTCTTTACGGAATAAGCAACAATGGAGACAATTGGTCGAATGACGAAGTTCCCGTGGCTCTTGAAGGCGTGAAAAAACACCTGACAAAGGTAACCAGTGAACCATTCCGATACCTCGACAAAATGGTCGACAAACAACGCCCTGACCAGGACCCAGCACAAAACAAAAATGGGTTGATTATTTTACTTGACCCGAAAGCGAGAGTGTTGACTAACAACCAGGTGGAACAAATTGTTCTGAAACTATTCCCAAACATAAATTTCCCATTGGGTGCATGGATTGACGGAAATTATGACAGTTTGATAAACGACATGATTAAAACGTATGGTGTCGAAGTTGACACTGGGACACTTAAACTAATCGTCCCCAAAACATCCATAACCACCGGCTCCGCAAGCGACATTCAATTACACGCATTCAGATTGGCTAAAGCATTTTTTGCAATCGAGAATCAAAGGCGATTACAAAACAACCCTCCTTCACTTGTCAAACTTCGCAACGACCTATTAGCAGAATTCATAAATTCAACTACTGTCCTCAGGACTACGTTAATTCCAATATTGCTGGGAACTGATGCCATTAAACATGGCAACAGAACGTATGAAATTTTGAACAATAGGGTAATCCAAATTCTCGATGAAAAGGTTTCATTTGCACAAGCGGCGCAGATGATAGATGACCCGAACTTCAGGGTAATCCCTCACCAAAAGTCTTTCACCCAGGAAACAGAAGAAATTCTTGAACGTATCAATGGTCAATTATCAATAGGGCAAAGAGAAACATGGTATCTCGGAGATGACGCACGTCTACTGCCTGATGACGCCATCGAAATGCCCCCACGAGCAATGCAGTCTTTTTCTTACATCAATCAGGTTCGCCAAGACTTCAATGTTGATTTGAACCGAGATAGGGGTTTTTCATCTGGGCAATTTGCCCCCAGAACGACAGAAAACCGTCTTAAGGCGCGAAAAGCCGGACAGTCATGGCTGGATTTTATGGCTGCAACGCCCGAAATGTTTCAATCCCATATAGACGCTCTTAAAAAAGATTTTGATGCTCTTCTTAGGGCGCAAGAAAAATGGGATGCTATTGACTTGGCCAAGGGCCCTGACGAACCAGTAGACGTAGTAGGTCGTAGACAAATTCAAGAAGAGTTAAACCTCCTCGCCGACAAGGTGGTTCACCTGATTAACTCTTCAAACAATGCACTTGAAGAAGCCATTGACCACGAGGCGACGAGGCAGGCCATTGAGATATTGCGTGAACAAAAGACTTGGCAGACCGTTATCCCGCCTCGATACATTGAAAGATTAGAACGTTTGGCGGATGAACTTGAACAAGAAACAAGGCTTCATAACATAAATTTAAAGAGGCTTTACCAACGCCAGACATCCATCAGAGAACTCTTAAGTGATTTCCACATTGCATATGAGGTTCGTAAGACATTGGAAGGCGAAGAAAGCATTGAATTAGCCAACTTTATCGATAGCGACGTAAAAATCCGAGTAGAAGATATTTCGCTTCTGATATTCAACATGATGTTTAGCGATAAAAAACGGCCCATTGATGCTATGCGAATGGAAATGGATGCTATACGAACGGAAATTAATGCCCTACAGAATGCATTTTTTGGGGGCACCGCTGACCCCAAAAACGTGAGAGTGCGCCTAGATGAGATATTCCGAGACGTTCCTCCTGGCGAACGGGCAAAATGGCGAGAAAAACTAGATTTAAAACTTGATAACGACCCACTCGATGTGTTGGGCATCAATGCTGATTACCTAGATTACCAAATCGAATCTACTCCGACCACTTTTTCAACCGCGCCACGTGAAGTACCAACTCCGACTTGGCGCAAAGTTCGTGCCGCGATGAGTCGGTCTAGGTCAACCAAATATGAAGGCGAAAGAATTGCCGCAGAAGAAGCGGCTATGCGATTGCTGGAAAAATACCGACCCGACTTGGCTAACGAAAAATTTGTACGGGGTATCAGGTCGTCAACGATTACACAACCAACCGATGTCATGCGCCCCAATTTTTCACAAAAAACAACGATGCGTGGTTTGGACCCTGAATCTCCACTTGTTAATCTAGAAAACCAATTCGGTGCACGGCTTATCGACCGAATGCGAAGTCTCGGATACGACATTGAAATCGCTGACCTGATGCCCACGGGCAAATACGGCAGAATGTTCAAACTAGTCGATAAATTCGAAAATCTTGAGGGACGCGATTTTGATTTCAGTGACCCGCTTCTTGCGGCACTTGTACAACAGGCGACGGCTTTGGCGCGTGAAAATATGGCAATCATCAAGATTGAAGGGCACAGTGTCAAAAAGATTTTGGCGCCGCTGGATACGGAAGTTGCCGACATTCTTGGCGACGAACTCGACGTGGCGATGCTTCGGGTCATGGGTAGCCCGACCTACGAAAAAATAGTTAATATTGCTGCGGCTTTCTACACCGAAAGAGCCCGGCTTAATCGAGCATTTGGTACCCCGGTGGACAATTTTACCGACCAATACCCGGGCGCCGGTGCGTTTCATCATGTTCTCAGGAAGCCAGGCGCCATCGAGGGGGGCGGGGGAGATAAACGGGACATCGGTGTCAAACCAATCACTTTCACCCTGGGTGACGATAAAACCGTTGTCGCCACAATTGGAGTGATTGACCCGCAGCGCCTGAAAGAAATTGAGGCGCGTTTCCCCAGCCGCTACGGAGAGCCAATAAGCCTTTTGACTTTGTTGTCGAGAATGGAATCATCGGATGCACGAACCAATGACGTAATTTTTGGTGTCATGAATGAAATAATCGGCTCAGATTACGAAAGCAAAGACCTCAAAACCCTCAGAGACGAATACGCGGCAGTCCAGGAAATTGTCGGCAGCATGACGTTCGCCCCGTCGCCCGCCGGACGCCATGTCAAGCAACTCTTCGAACAAAGTGTTGAAAAATTCAGAATATTGAACGACCTCACAGAAAGATTGGGGCAACGATATGTCCACCTGCTCCGAAGCCGAGGTATCACGGATTCGGAAATCAAGGACATGTTCGCTTTATTGCGTCAACAAAACCCTGGCGGTCCTTTCCGCAACGGCACCTACAACAACCCCGGCCTGCATGGTTCGGTAATACAAACCGCACTCGAAGGTTTTTTGATGAAAAACATGCGAAGTTTGAACCTACCGCAAATCACGGATTCCACAATCGAGGAACTCGGGCTCCACGAGACAGGACATTCGTTCCTCGGACAAGGGTTCACAAGACATGGAGAATTTACTGCCAATTTCTGGGCGTTCGCGCTTTACGGCCCCGCTTTCTGGCCCGTTTTTGCACAAATGCAGGCAGGGCAGGAACGATTCGACAGATTTACAATCCAGGAAAAATTTGGTCACAAATTGACACCCGAACAAATATTAAACGTTGCGTTCGTCAAAGTTGCCATCGGGGGCGACCGTCGTTATCTCGGCTTGACAATCAGCGACAGACAGCAAATTAAAGATTCTGTCTTCGAGCGAATCGACAACGACCCGAATCTTAACGATGCAGAAAAAACACAAATCAAAAAAGAAATTAACGAACATTTTTTTATCAAATTTGACGAATATGAGGTAACTGACGAAACCAGGCGCCTTGCCGAGGAAGCGGGCGTCGACCCTGAAGCATTGCAATTCGCGTTTCATGCAACATCCGAAGCCGTCATCCGAACCAACGAATTGCTCGACCCGACAATTCCCCTTCCCGCTCGGGTCTTCGGATGGATAAGGGAGAACGGAATGCCCGACGACAAACCATCAGGTTTATCACCAGAGATTCAGGCTGTGAATAGACGTCAAGAATTCCAATATCTAGCCAATGTTCTTCTGGAACTTCTCGGCAGGGGCCCCGCATTCATCGGCGACGAAACGCCAGAACAAATGGCTCTTGCCGAAAAAGAAGCAAAAGAAAAGAAGAACAGGGCAAAAAAGAAGTTTGCTAAAATGATAGAGACGGTAAATCAACTTGCCAAAAAATACCCCGAACTTGGCAAAGAATTTGCCGATGAATTGGGGAAACTTAAATGAGAGAAAAATCCGTTTCAGCAATAGTCCAACAATTCATGAATAGTTTCAGCGACCAGGAAAAAGCAGACCTGATTGAAGCAGATGATGACTTCCTGGATGTGCTAGAAATTAGAGAGAAAAGAAGAAGAAGAAAAAATGTACAGAACTCAAAGAAACAGCCAAACAACCCTTCAATGGGTTGATGTTTCTGTCAAAAAATTCATTCTCAACGCCCCATTGGAATACAAAAATGGCGATTACACAAAACCCGCATTACGCGAGGACATCAAACGTCGTATTACGGCTGGCTCAAAAGGTGGCAAGCCTGGTCAATGGTCGGCTAAAAAAGCACAAATAGTTGCCCAAACATACCGACAGGCAGGTGGTGGCTATCGCACGGGTCGCCCTTCTCGTAAACAACGCACACTTCGCAAATGGACCAAACAACGTTGGCGCATATCCGATGGCAAAAAAGCGGGGCGCAACGAGGAAATGAGGCGTTATCTGCCAGATGCAATATGGAAACGACTAACCCCATCACAACGGTCCGCCACAAATAAAAAGAAATTACAAGGCGACAAGAAGAACAAACAGTTCATTCGCAATATGGAAACCGTTGGAGAGATTACAAAAAAACACCAAAAACTATAAGGCTTTGTTCCAGAATCCCGTACTGATTTAACAAAGCCTTAAATAGTTCAGCGCAGCCCTCCCAGACCGCGCCGAACTACACCTTTTGAAACTTAAAACGGTTCTCCGTCGTCGGTCCCGGCAGCAACCGGAACTTTAGTTGTTGATGGTCGTGTGCGTGGCGCAGAATTGGTCGGGCGACTTGGAGCACTTCCACCGCCTGCATTGTCTTGCCTTACACGACGCTGGATGCTTTCAAGCGAACGAGTTGCGATTCCAATTTCTTCCGCAACCAAATCAACCACCGAGCGCTTGACGCCTTCTTTGTCTTCATACGAGCGTTGTTCCAATCGCCCTGTCACTACAACTCCAATGCCCTTTTCGAGGGTTCGTGATGAATTTTCTGCCAAATAACGCCAAGCAGTTACATTGAAGTACGAGGTTTTCTCTTGTTTCTCGCCTTGTGCATCTGTATACCCGTAATTAACTGCGACTCCAAATGCAAGGCGAGCAGCCCCGGCATTCGTGTAGGTGAGTTCGGGGTCATTTGTGATATTCCCCGAAATAGTTAGTGTTGCTGTTGCCATTTTCGTCTCCTTGTTGTTTGTAGCGAAAGCATGTTGCCCTCGCCGATATCTTAGTTGCTTATAGCGAAGGCATATTGCATCTGCCAATGCTGGGTCCATTTGTCTTATTATCCTACTCGTTTATAGGGTCTTCGTCAAATGTATCGTCAAAATTGGCTGTATCGTCAAAATCAGCAAGCAATTCATCAATTGGTTTCAATTTCATTGTGGCTGTAATAAGCCCATCTTGGTCTGCCTTAATGACATCAAGAGATATCGCTTCAAGCATTGTGGAGGCAAAATCCAAACATGCGTCATTATCGGGTTCGTTTGTTAATTTGCCAATAAATTCGGCAAAATGTTCCAAAACACTAAGCCTTATTTCCTCTGGCGACAGTTCTTTCATAGCCATTACCACAGTCTACAGGTACTAATGATTTAAAGCAACCCCACAAAAGGGGCAAATTGCCCAGCAGACGGGCGTCCCGCGGACACACGTGGCGATTCGGTCAACAAATCAGGCGTTGCAAAAGCCATAATCGTTGCCAAATGCAATTGGGTAAGAACCCCATAATCTCCATAGCCCCCCGCTATGACAATAACGGTCGGCGTACCAAGATTTCGAAGGAAATCAGCCACTATTATCTCCCGTTTAACGACAGTTTCGGGCGCCACAAATGGATAGATATCCACCCCAGCGTTATAAATAACCACATCGGGCTCGATTTTTTCAACAAGACTGAGAGTTTCTGCTAAACCAAAATCAAGATATTCGTCTTTGTTTTTACAAATCAATAAGTTGCTATTGCCATTCGGGGCATAAGAATCAAAATCCGAGGTCGAATAATCGACTTGCACGATATCCGTGTTTTGTAAATATTCGTTTGTCCCACCACCACAATGTGCGTCCAAGTCAAGAATCAAAACCTTTTCAAACATTTTTCTTGCGTACATGGCCCCGAGGGCAAGCGAGTTCACCGTACAAAAACCTGCGCCCCTCGAACGACGGGCATGATGAAGTCCGCTTGACAACGAACAGGCATAATGAAACCCACCTCTCGCCACATCTCGGATTGCGCACAAGATACCCGCAGTTGAATTGAGTACCGTCTGATAAACCCCCATATCCCAAGAGAAACCATTGCTTTCTGCTAATTCTCGGGGCCGACCCGTCATCACGGCTTGCAAATACTTGGGGTCTAAGCCTTGCTGTAGGACAAGTTGCGCTTCCGCAAGCATCCCAACCCTATCGGCTGGGTCTTTGACAGAAACGCCATAATTATTTAAGCATTTCGCCATGGGCGCATAATTATTCAATACAAAAGCAATGTATTTGGACTTTTTGAATGTCGCAAAATCAATCTTGGTCCCGCAGTAATCTTCGTTCCAATAAACATTCATATTCGTCATAATAATTTAATCTACCGTAAGGTATTCAAAAGAACAATCCCATACACGCTTCGGGGGGGCGAAAGCGTGCATGGAAATTGCTTTATTGCTTTTTGCCCAATCTGGTGACCAACACCACAATTAGGACAGTTGCTACGATAAGCGAATAGGAAACATATTCACTTAAGTTAAGTGTTAGTTCCATGCGGTAGACCAACATTCGGTAGGTGCCATTGTGTCCAAGTTTTCAATCGTGGCATAGGGAACTACTAGAGTCTCCCAATATTCCACTATTTGCTTTGCTTGCTCTTCGGATAGACATGGTATTGTACGACTAATAAAATCGCTCATGTCTCCCGTTGGGCTTTGAAAGAACAGTTGAACTGCCCATTCTGTTTTGACACCATATTCGGTGGTTGGCGAATACACGACTTGCGCACCAGCCAACGCCCCTTTATGGCGATATGTAGTTTTTTCCATACCTTCTACTTTAGCGGTACTAATGGTACTAGACAACCCCCCCCTGCTATTTGTCCAAAAGGCTTAAAATCAACTGAATACCCACTTCCTCGCCATCGGCACCGGGGCCGCCGTCAACGGCGGTGTTCACAACTGTCCGTTTTGAGGCAATCAGGGAATAGATTTTCTCGTCTATTGTGCCTCCACACAATGCGTAAGTCGCCGTAACCGACCCTTTTTGCCCCATTCTGTGTAGTCGTGAATATGTTTGGTCAACATCGGCTGGAGTCCAAGGCAACTCAACAAAAATTATGTCTTGCGCCGCAGTGAGTGTGTGTCCCGTTTTGGCTGCCTGAATAGAAAGTGTTATAACCTGCTGTTGCGGGTCTGTTTGAAACTTATGTTTGACATTTTCAACTTCCGCAACCGACATACCGCCCTGTATTTTCAAACCACCAAAACGATTTGCTAGTTCGTCAACTATGTCTCTATGATGCGCCGCAATCACAACTTTGGCCCCGTTGGCAGTTCGCTGTTGAACCCACTCAATTATGCTTTCCATTTTTGCTTTGGCTGCAAGACGACGAAGCACCGAAAGTCGTACAAGATTTTGTGCGTGTTCGGCTTTAATCCGTGCGATGACGATTGCTGAACGAGTATTTGTCCCAAGTTCCAAGGCAATTTCTTTCGCACGCTCGACCAAGTAATGAACAATGTCGTTCTCGGCTTTGGCATACTCAACCATCGCCGCCGGGGCCCCAACAAGAGTGAGTTCCTGATGAAATACGGGCGGTAATTCAGCCAATACTTGCTCTTTTGTTCGTCTGATATAACAAACCGACCTTAATTTTTCGTTAAGTTCCTCCAGATTGCTTGCACCTTCCAAATGCCACTGACCATACTTATCTTGAAATGCGTTGCAATACCTGCGGTAGAAGCCCCAAGTGCCACCAAAGTCCTTGATTTTGCCCAAAATATCCAACTGCGCCACATATTCAGCGGGACGACTCGTCACGGGCGTACCCGTCAGGCACAACACGGGCGTTCCAGAAGGCGATGAAGCGACAATTTTGCGCGCCGATTTTGTTCGTTTGGCTGTCAAAGTCTTGCAATAATGGCTTTCGTCTAATACATAAGCGGAATGGGAAGTCAAAAATGATTCCCAATACGAAATGTTCGAGTACCCGATTACAAGCGTGTCATAGGTCCCGCGTTCCGGAAACTCTTTTTGCCCCTTCCCAGCCAAAACTGTCGCTATTTTGCGTTGAGGCAACCATTTCGCGTACTCGGCTTTCCAATTCAGCACAAGATTAGGTGGACACATAACAAGGGCTGGATATTGACCAATAATTTCTAGGGTCGCAATTGCTTGCAAGGTCTTTCCCAACCCCATTTCATCGGCAATAAAACAGCGTTTGGCTTGTTTTGCGTAGGCTACGCCTGCTTTTTGATACGGCAACAAGGACTTTTCGAGTCCCGTATCGCCTATCACGATTTCTGCTTCCACCGCACGACTTGCTTCGCTCAATTCGGATAGTCGTGCGTTGATTTCCTTTGCTTTCACAAGGATTTCGGGTGAAACAGTCCTGTTAAACCTGCTAGCCCATTGAATTGCCTCATTAATTGCCGTTATCGGGGCTCGCCACGCCCCCGTGCGCTTATCCCAAGTGACTGAAGGTATCTGTTTGACCGACCTGACCATCACGGGGTCGTAAGGAAACGATATGTAAATATCCCCGTTCTTTTCATATACGCCTATATCTTGTGCGCTCAACCTGCGTGGCAAGGTGAATACAAGAACTTCATTATCAATGACAAACCCGTGTTTGGTTGCGAACTCACGCGCCTCATTAACGCTTGAAACGGGGCAACGCCATAACCGCCTGACCTTATCCCATTTACAGTCCTTAATCTGCTTGACTTCGGCTACCTGACTTGCGTCATAGGGGAAATCTAGGGCGAGCGTGTCATTATCAAGAAATAATCGGCTCATTAACACTCATCATAGATGTGACCGTCCCGATTTTCTAGCAGGCATTTGCTTTCTGTCGGCAACCAAATAACATCTCCGCTATGAATTGGGTCGCCATAGGTGCTAATTAGGTTATCTACGACCATTTGGATATTGCCGTCGCATTTGGTTTCAGCAATAGCCCAGAGCGTATCGCCCTGCGTCACGGTATATGGGTCGGCTTCGCAAGTGAATTGGCTTGCCGAGCGTGTAATAAACCCGACAACCGACACTATGCCGACCATTACGGCAACTAGCACTAGTTTTCTACGCATTATCACTCCTTCCCGCCCCCCTGTCGGGCTTAGGGGGGCTGGAAGGTTGGTTTGAGTTTGCCCGACTCTTTCAGTATAGTGGCACTAATGGTATAACACAACCCCCGCCCGCAAACACTCGGCGGCAGCCCCGAATGACGCCGGCGAGAAATGAAGCCATTAACACAACAAGAGGGGCATCCGCGCTTTACCCCTATATCTTACGGTGGTGGAAACGGGTTTTTAAGACCACATCCATCGTGTTTCCTGTGGAGAACCAAACGCCCCGTTTGTCTTTGTCGTAAACCAAATCTCGGCTTTGTTCGCACAGCCCGACCCCCTAAACGATTCCACGAATTTTTCCTTGCTTTCTTCGTTAATGAGGGTTATACGACGCACCATACCCGTGTAAATAATTCCGTCTTGTTCTAGGTCGCCCCTTTCCACCTTCACCGACCACCCTGCGTGCCGGGACTCCGCGGATACCCCGAGATTGACCGCCTTCAGTTCTTTCCGCATTAGGTCGTGTTATGAGCAGTCGTCATACGGGTTTTCGTTGCCTTCGTTGTCCTCACACGGACACCAACCAAATAAAGCCACCTGTGTTTCGTGCGTGAGTTCAGTGAGGTCTTCGTAAGACGGCGAGCCACCTAATTGGTCTATTACCAGACCCCAATAATCTACGAACAATTGTTCTGCGTCAGTCATTGTGGGGTGACTTGCCCGACAACTCGGCATGCCAAGGCGCCATATTCTTAATATCTTCCAACCTTTGCATCATTTCGGCAAGGTCTTCTTGGATTAAGGTAACTTCCCAAAACACAAACGCATCCACGGGCGCAGTATCAGCCTCAAACGCCTCGTCGTAATACGCAACGAAGTGATTCTTAATGGCAAGCAAGAGGTTCTTTAATTCGAGCATTTGTGCTTCGTCTAAGCGTTCTATGTTGGCGTATTTAATTTCTTTGTCCATTTGTTCGTCTCTTGCCATGGCCCCGACCTAAAGTACTCGCTTGATAATGCGAAATCCATGTTCACTAAAGTAGCAGGTGTCGCTGTATCCCTCTTGCGTATGCTTGTCAAACGCAACTTCATAGACGACCGCACCGTATCGTTGTGCCTCGGTTATGTCGCTGGTCGCATGCGCGATGCGCCAACCCAACGAATAACCGCCCGTGTCTTGTGTTGTCGGCGTAGGGTGAACTTTGCGCGTGCGCTTCGGAAACGCCACGGGTGTTCCGTGATACAGCCTCATTTACTCCTCGGTGTCAAGCAATGCTTCAATCGCTTCGGCCTGTTCATCAGTTATCTCATCAGTCAACTGACCACTCAGGTAATCTTCAATTCTTGCCTGCATCCAATCTTCATAGCGGTCAAGAACTTCTTGGGCTTGAAACTCATTTAGCCCGTCTAAATTTACTTTTCTTCCCATATCTGTCAGGTTAGCGGTACTAATGGTATAAAACAACCCATCGTCGCCGACATCGCCGGGACCCCCGCCCGTAGCATGACCGCTCATGACCCTTTAACCGATGCGATGAACTCTTTAATAGCATTCATTGTAAGTCCTTGATGACTATGCAAATCTCTCTCTAGGTTGAAATCAACAACCGTTGTTTCCACTTCCTCAAACTCGGGGAGTCCCGTATCGTTGTATTTATAGCCAACGATATTTACAAGAATATGACCCTCAAGGTCAAAGCAAATAACGGATATAACTTCTTTTATAGAGGCATCGTAGTTATTCAAGAAATTTTCCTGCAACTCGCCATGTTGTATGTTTTTGACTTCTTCAATATCCTTCGTGGATTTCACATATGCCTCACCTATCACCGCAATATAACAGGGCATCCCGAACTCAGTTAAGGCTTCAGAAAATGTGTTTTTAAGCATTGTGCTTGAATTTTTATTGTATTTCAAAGGAAAAATATGAACATCATCTTCACCCGCACCCTGCCAAATCATAAACGGCGAACTATCTGATGGGCCCCGGTCTCGCTCGCAAATCACTCGCTTACCTAGGCGCGACAATTCAATTATTGTAAAATTGAACACATCCAACGATGGTAAACTTTTCACTTATTACGCCTTTATTTGTAGACTATCTTCAAATAACTTTTGGGCAAAAAACATAATTTTCTCTAAATAATTTTGGTTTACCCACACCTCATCCGAATCAGGAATCCGTCCCGTTTCCACTAATTCTTTCACGGCAGTTTTGTACCAAGTACTAACAATTTGTTTGGGCTGAGATAGTAAACAATTTGGATTCAATATATTCATATTTCTACTTTACAGGTATTAATGGTATATGACAACCCCCTCCAATAGGCTATGCTTTGTATTATGGACAAAAATGACGAGATTCCCTACCTAGAAGAACTACGGGACTGGCGATTTGAAGCCCCCACACGCGAAGTCGTATTGGAAAGAAGGGTCAAAGAACTTGAACAAGCCATATCCCGCTTGGAACGAGAGTTGCGCACCGACAAAATTGAGAAAGGACTTCACGATATTCCTCCTTTCACCGCCGGCACAATCGGGGCTATCGCAGGCACAATACGGTCGCAACAAGATGTTGAAAATAACCGTTTTTTGATATGGCAAGGCTGACTAAATGAACGAATCCCCATCGCCGACATCATCGGGACCCTCAGACAAGCAAGAGACGCAAAAACAACAGTCAAATGAAACCGTAATAATAATCACAAAGCCTCTAATACCTCGTTTTATTGAACCACAGCCACGCAGGTCGTCTTGTTGCCCCGTTAGGTAATCTTCAGAACTTGTTATTTCGCAAGACTTGTAAATAAGCGGGGCCGAAAAACAGCGGGGTCGGTCTGTCAAACCGACACCCGCTACAGGTGATTTACGCCTTGCCGTCAATATCGGCAGGCACTTCGGCAAGAGTCTTACGCAACTCGTCGCATTGTTTTAAGATGCTCGCACACAGTTCGAGTGCCTGTGCCACTTCCTCGTCAGTCAAACCAAACGGATTCATATTCACCCCCCGACCTCCCTATACTCCCCCCCACCCCCCCCGTCGGGCGGAGGGAGGGTGGGGAGGTTGGTTGATGATGTTGCCCGACATATCAAGTGTAGCGGCACTAATGGTATAAGACAACCTCACCCCACAATAAAAATAACGGAGTCCCGATGATGCGTGTCGCAAGAACAGAGTCCCGATAATGCGTGTCGCAAGTCTGGGCAAACCGGGGCCTATTGCCCTTCTTATGGCTATACCTTACGGTGGTGGAAAGGGGCTAGTTCCGTGCGGGCTGACCGCTCTCAGGCTTGCGCCCGTGCTTCCCATCGGTCACCCTGAACGCGCGCCAAGTCATGAGCCTCGCGGATAAGCGACACGGCATCATCGGCAGGCATGCTGAAGTCGCGCTCGTCGCCCATCGCGCGAGCGACAGTAATCAACTCGTTGGCGGCTTCGCGCAGGAGCGCGCGCGCCGTAAGCACGCGAGCGTTGATTTCGTTGATGGACATAGCGGGAGTAGTGTGTGTTTCCATACCCCACACCTTACAGGCACTAATGGTACAAGACAACCCGCCCTTAAACAAAGACGGCGGAGCCCCGGAATTTTTTAACCAACAAACACAAACAGGTGTGTCGCTCGGGGCCTTAACCGTGCTTTTAGAATAGAGTCTCTTGTTCTTGGCGAAGTTTCCTATCCACGCACGCTTCGTGTCTATATACATAAAGTTCGTGGTCAATGGAATACAGCGTTTTACTGGCCCCGCGCACCCAAACATTGGCTAACCTGAGAACACCCTGTCCTTTTGGGTCTAATGGGAACTCGCATACTTGGCATTTATATAACGGCGGAACCGCCATAGTTATTCGAACCAAAAACCATCGAACTTACAAATACTGTTTTCCCACAGTTTCTCGATGACTTTGTGTTGTTCCTCAGAAAGTTGATACTGATAGTACGGGTCGTAATCAGTATTTATCAGCGCATTTGCAATATCGGGACGGCACGTCATAAGTCGGGCGTAATAATACTGACCATAACGAAGTTGCTTTGAGGGGATGGTCGCCCTCAAATGCTTGTCATATCGAATGGATGTGTCAGCCAAGAACTCGGTATATGAGCCTATTGGCCCCGTCTTAAACTCATACTCCATCAAGCGAATCCAGTCGCCTCAAAATATGGGGTGTTCGCTCACCGACCCACGCACCTTGACAGTTGAACTCAATATATTCAACTGCGTCATCATAGGTCATACCGTCTCGTTTCATACAAACAGCCACCATCGTATCGTAATCATAAATAGCGACATCAGGTTCGTTTATACGGGTCGTATAACCCATAAAGGCTTCATCAAACCCGTCCATAAGCAACAAAGTCATATCTTGGTTCTCCAAGGCTTTCTGAATTGCGGGGCGGGTGATAGACACTATTTGACAACCTCAGATACTTTGACATCAAGGCTGTCGCACAAGATTAACAAGGTACGAAGGCTTGGCGAAAAATGGTTGCGCTCAATGCGGTTCACGGTTTTTCGGTCAAGACCCGACTTATCGGCAAGTGCGTCTTGAGTTAGCCCCTGCTTGAGTCGGCAGTCCCGAAGTTTGTCTGCCAACTTTTGCTCTGCTTTAACTAGTTCTGCTTTTTTCATATCGCTTTCTTTCTGCTTGTTGTTGTGGTCATTGATAGTACACGGCACATTACTCATTTCGCAACCTGCCCCATTTCCACTTGCGACAAGCGTGTTTATTGTCACGCTTGCGCCTATCGGCAAAGGTTTGAGCCTTTGTCCGTGCGCCATCAGCGAAGGCTTGAGCATCTATTGAGTTCCATTGTTTTCGTTTCATAACACTCAGTATAGTGGCACTAATGGTATAAGACAACCTTTGATTACAACTCCTCAAAAATGGGGTGGTAGGCGCCCCGCAACGCCACAAGTTTAATAAGTTGCTCGTCGGTAAGGTCGTTTGCCCACTCAGGGGTTTCAGACTGCCACTCAACTTCAATATGAAGCCCGTCTCCCGTGCTTGGGGGTTCAGCGCACCCAACTTGGGCGACAAGTTCAGTCCCGTCAGCGAATATGATTTGCCAAGTATCAACCGTGTAGGTCTGTTCACAGGTGAACTCAGGTATGGAAGGATTACCTTCAGCCCTCAGCGAATATCGTTTCGGCAACTTTTCCACATTTGTCCTTTGCTTTACTTTACCATCACGATTTCGGGTGAACAAAACAGCGTTTCCATCTGTTTTTTGTCACAAAATATTGAGACAAACTGCCCAATGGGGTTGTTCTTTTCACGGATATTTATGACCCACCTATCGTTATTATCTTCCCAGATTTGGTCAGCGACCATTTCATAGTCCACACCCCCAACCAAGTGAAGTAGGAGTTGTGAAGTTGGCTTTTCATTGTTTTTGCTCATACCCTCAGTGTAGCGGCACTAATGGTATTAGACAACCTGCCACAAACAATAATATAAATGAGCCCCGACCAAAAACCTAAAGAAAAATAGAACCGGGACTACGCCCAACGTATATGGCTATGTCTTACGGTGGTGGAAAGGCGAGTCGTCTCGTTTTGTGACAATGTCAATAAACTGCTCTATTTGTTCTTTAATCAACCTAATTTGCTTGACTTCGGCTTCACGGGGCCATAACGTTATGTGGTATTTGAAAGGTCGCCACGTTTTATCCCACCACGCCTGTTCGTTCGGAGTTTTCGGCTCGCTCATCGGCCCCGAAATGCTTTTGCTATCAAGCCGACCCCGACAAGGAATATCAACAACGCCGAAAACTGTAAGGTCTTTTTATACGGCTTCGATTTGCGCATCTGTGTAAGTCTCCCACCCGTCCATCGTCCTGAGCATATCAACCTTGCCACTACCAACGATATCTGTGGTAAGGCGCAACATCGCTTCCAGAAGTTCAACTCGAGTCGTCTCGGTCTCTTCCAGCCACTCGTTCATACGACCTTCCGCAAAGTCTTCCCAAAGGGCGTGAATAGCAACTTTGCCTATTACCCCTACGCCAAGATACTCTTCGGCAAGGATTTCATCTATTGAGTTATCTCTCGGTGTTGTCATATCCATCAGTATATCGGCACTAATGGTATAAGACAACTCCCCCCTGCTTGGGGCCCCGCTAGAAGCCTTCCAACTCTTCCAAGCGAAGGTGAAGTTTATTTCGTTTCACATAAGCAAAGTTATGGGCGTGGCAACAGTCATTAAGGTTGTATTGACTGAGTATCGTTATACAACCAACTCTGGCACAATGCCGGGGCCCATTATCGGGGTTGTTTTGTTTCTTTCTACGCCACGCTCTGTGATAGGCACGACGAGATTTGGTCTTAGGTTTGTGTGTTTTCAGGCACTCACCTCAGCCATCTGCTTATTAAGGCGTATCACCTCAAGGGTGGCGATTGCTTTCCTTACGAAATCCTCAAGATAACTCTCGAGCACCTCAGCGTTTGGGAAGTAGATAATGCTGATTTCAGCGGTGTCTTTACGCCACTCAGGCGCATCTTTTGCGTGTTCGGTGACACAGGTTGTAATCCAGTTGTAATCCTTTTCTAGGTCAAACTTGATTTCGGTGTTCACCGAAACATCGAACTCCTTGACTCGATATTGCGATATGTGTGTACAGGTCTTGGTGTGTGTTGTTTTCATACCCTACACCTTAGCGGCACTAATGGTATTAGACAACCTCTCAACATAACTTTTCAGGAAACCATCAGTTTGCGCCCATACGCCGAGTTGCGCCACCGCACGGCCCCGGTCATCATCGGTTAAGTCTGTACTAAGAGTGGCTAAGTCGGCGTTAATGGCGTCAAGTGTCCCTTGGGCTTCTACGGTGTTTTCCACAGACAAGGCTTCCTCAGCCACCCACCTGAGAATAAGACTCAGTAGGTAGGCATCATAAGTCTGAACCTCAAAGAACCCGTCTTTGTCAGGTTTAACGGCAAGCATCGTTTCCATAAAGTCAATAAGACCCATTACTTCTTCCCCTTCTTCACCCATTACTTCTTCCCCTTCTTCTTAGTCCTCTTCGCCCGAGCGGTCTCCTCGGCGCAAAGCCTCTCGTAGACGCGGATAAGCGTCGTGAGTCGCACGCCCACGCCCTCAGGAACTTCGTCGTTTTCAAGTGCCTCACGCTCTTCGTCGCTGAAATCTTCGTCGCTGAAGACGAATGTCCCGTCGGCAGCGTCAATGAGTGTCCCTGTCCCTGCGTGGTACACATAGTAGGTGGCGGTCATACCGCCACACCTACCGTCACCCTTGTATGGGGCTTCAAGGTCACGACCTTTGCTACCGCATCGGGCGTAATGTTGCCGTCAGCAACTTCTTTGTCAAAGGCTTTTGTGTCCACCTTCAACGCCGTCACGATGTCAAAGGCATTTGGCGCAACTAGGCGCAAAGTGTCAATGTCAAAGATGCGGTTATTGACGACCTCAATAGAGACCATAGAGCCGTCGCTAGTTGAGTGTCGGGTGACTCCGTTTAAGGCGAAGTCTGCTTCAAGCGTCTGACGAGCCTTAGCAAGTGCCGTTTCGGCAACCTTCAAGGCTTCATAAGCCGACTTGTAAGCGTCTGCTGTATCCATAAGTGTTGTCATACCCGTCACCTTATCGGCACTAATGGTATAAGACAACCTCACCCAGACCGTTTATTCAACCACACAAGTTATCCACAGGCAGGCAGGTCGCAGTCCCGAGTTGATTTTTTCTTTGCCCCACTACGCCCCAGCCGGGGCCAATGCCTGTGGCTATACCTTACGGTGGTGGAAAGCGACTATTTCTTGGCTTCAATAGTCCTGAGTTTGGCAAGCAAAGCGTCTAGTTGGCTTTCGCTGACTACAGACGAGATAGCCCCGACCAAAAACTCAACGGCATTTTCGCCATAAACAATTTTCGCTAAAGAAGCCAATTCATTCTCTTTTTCGATTTTGGTAATCATAGGCAAACCATATCGAACGGCGACTCTGCGACCTCGCCGAATACTCTTTCATAAAGGTTTCGACCTGCGAGCCAGTTGCCGTAGTCGCCCCACCGTTCAGACTTACTCCAGTTTCCATCAGACGATACCTTGACGCACTCGCCGTAGATTTTCTTGGCTCGTATGAGTATCGCCGTAATCACGGCGTCATAGGGCTTATAGGCGGTCTTACAGAAGTCAAAGGTTTGGGGTTCGTCTTTGCGCCACTCATCTATTGTCGGCACGCCTTCCCAAAGGAAGGTTTCGTGTGCCAAGTCTCTACCGTCAGGCGTGTGGGCATTTGTATCGCCGTTAATGGCAAAAAATGCCTCGTTAAAGTTTGGCTCGCCTTCGCCAAAGCCATCTCGAATACGGATACCGTCTAATTCCGCTTGTGCGATTATTTTCTTTGCGTCTAACGCAAGTCGCCCAAACATCTCAGCCGTGCCGTAGTTGTTTCGTGGTCTTTTCCAATAATGTGTGTATCCCATATATTTAGTGTAGTGGTACTAATGGTATAAGACAACTACGCTTACCGAAAGTCCCGGGGTGGCGCAACTGCGATTTACCAAATTTGGAAGCCACCGCAGTCCTCAAGGAAGTCGGCGAACTCTTTTACATTTTCCTCGCTGAACGGATAAGACATAGCCCAGTTTTCGGTAGTGCCTACGCCGTCGCACCCATTACACCATCCATAAGTGCGCCCAGTCAATATCTGGATTTCGGGTTTGAGTTCCTGTTCGGGCATACCCATTTCCTCGCCAACTTTGTCTTTACGAATACCCGTGCCATCACATAGTCGGCACTGTTCTCTCGGCAATTCTCCCATTTGGCGGTGATATTCTCTTTCATAGTCAGCAACTATGCCTTTTCGCAAGTCCTCTTTTAACGCCCTAGCAAGTCGTTTGCTGTCTCTGGCATTAAGCCCATCACCGTCGTTGGTATGCCAACACTCACACTTGCCTGCTATCTCAAAGTGATTATTAAGACAATACTCGGCTAGTGGTCGCCACCACCAAACATTATTCCTGAAGTAAGAGCCTGTGTCGCTTGTGGGGTTTTTCCCCGATACATCCATTCCCATAATACTTACACCTTAGCGGTACTAATGGTACAAGACAACTTATTCATTAGATTTGCCCTGACGATTCACCGTCGCCCCTTCGTCGCATAGATACTCCGAGATTATGTCGTGCGAGTTAAATAAGGATGGAATCTCCGAATCCAACCTTGTCGCCACCTTCTCAAAAACTTGGTCGTCGGCCCCGAAGTGTGAAGCCAAGTAATACTGATATATCACAGACTGATTGGGGTTCTTAATCTCTTTCAGGCGTTCGATTAGTTCGGCAACAGTCGTCATTCGTAATCCTCGTCATAGCACCAAGTTTGTAGGTGGTGCGCTCCCACGATTGCGTGGGCTGGTGCTGTCTGGCGACCCCGCCATGATACGCCCTCTGGTAGTGCGATTTCACGCTCGCTGTCGCCCTCTCGCACCGCCTCAATCGCCTGAATACACGGCTCAATCATGCTGGTCGGTACAGGTGGATAGTGATTGCCCGTCAAGTGCCATGACAGTTGCTGGCGTAGGCTAATGCCCATGTCGTCGGCAACTTCTTTCATACTCTCTGCGCCAAATCTGCCCATTATCTAACCTTTATGAAGTTAAAGTTGGGCTTTACGATTGAGTTTACGGCTCGACCGTAGCCCTCACTCTTGCCTTGTTTGCGGATAAGTTGCCATATCGCAGGGTTTACGCTTGCGTAAAGATAGCGACCCCCGTTGAGATACTGAACCGTAAGTGTTCGCTCACGCCTCTCGTATCGCAGTTCAGCAATCGCCCTGCTGTGTTTCGGTCTAATTGTCTTTCGTGTGAACATACCCCCTACCTTAGCGGTACTAATGGTACAAGACAACCTCAACCTCGCCCCTGCCAAAAGAAGCCCCGACATAGATGGGTACGAAAAATGGCATAACGCAAAACTCCGGGACCCCTACCCGACCGTATGCCTATGTCTTACGGTGGTGGAAACCCCCAAAAACTAGTCGGGATTTATGCCGTTACAAAGGTGGTAAGGGGTGGGCAAGAAAACAAGTCGTGGATAGCGTCTGCCAAAGAACCCCTGGCTTTATCTTCGTCAAGCATTATTTCATTGGGCTTATCCGCGAATCGCAACACACTAGCCACGCCCTTGTGACGACTAGCCGTAATGACTAGGCGCACTCGCCTGCGGTTTGGGTGTTCAGACGGTGGAATAAACTCATCAGAGTCGTCATCTCCTGGCTCTACGGGTGACGCCCAACCACAAGTAAGCACGGCGATATAGGTGCTAGTCCGAGCAATATCAGCCGTGTAACTATCGCCGAGCAGGTCATAGATATCGTCTCCTTGGTGGCGTTTCACTACTTGTAGTCCCCCACCCTTGGTTTCTTTAACGGAATAAATAACCGCCTGTGGCACACTAAACCGCCCACCAAGCATTTCGTCAATTTTTTGTTCTGTTGCTTTTGCTACTTTGCCGATTTTGCGGTGGCTATTTGGATTCGGGTCCACCTCAAGCGACCTAGCCAATTTCTTTGTTGCTGGTTTCTTTGTTGCTGGTTTCTTTTTCTTTTTCATACATCTAGTGTATCGGCACTAATGGTATAAGACAACTTTTGGCTTACCATTCTTGGATAATCGGCTCAAAAATTGCCTTTGTCCTTAGTTTGGCTATCAAAGCATCTAGTCGGCTTTCGGTTACCATTGACGCAAGAGCCCCGACCAGAAACTCCACAGCATTATCGCCCCAGACTGCTCTCGTCATGAGTGCGAGTTCATTTTCTTTCTCACTCAAAGGATTGTTTGTCATTAACCCTCAAGGAAGTCGGCGAATTCGTAATCCTCGTCCTCGTCCTCGTCCTCGTCCTCGTAGTCGTCGGATAGATTAGCGTCCACCTCAAACCACGCCATTACTGTACGGAGTAGGTGGTCGTAGTTGCCTGATGTCGCCTCGGCGTGGAATGCTTGCCATTCGTTATCGGGCAAGTGGTTTCGGCGCATAATGCGCTTAACACGCCCAAGAATAGAGAACGCATTACCGTCCTCGCCTACTAACGGTATGTTGATGTTTGGATATTTCATACCTGCTACCTTAGTGGCACTAATGGCATAAGACAACCTGCGAAAAAGAAATGACAATCAGCCCCGAGTCGGCCATCCTTGTCCCCACCTTTCAGCCGGGACTACGAAAGCATGTGGCTATGTCTTACGGTGGTGGAAACACCCTAGGGGTGGGGTTTCCCCCACCCCCGTTGGGGGTTAGTCTCTGTTTTTACAGATACTCGGCAACGCTTCGGTATGTACTCGCTGAGACATACTCTTGGTCGGTCATTTTCAGGATACGAATAGCCTGTTCTATGTCCTCTTTTTCGCGTTTGTACTGATGTTCGTGGTACTCGCAGAAGTCCTTAGGCTTCTTTGGTACTGCGGTTTTCGGCAAGACAATTTCACAACTAAAGGTGATGTTTTTTTCTTTTTCATCATTTTGACGATAACTATATCTTTCGCTAGCGTCTGTGATTTTTGCCTTGCTTGTTCGCAAGAGTTTCAATAAGGCGAGATGGTATGCTTCCTCTGCCTTTTTGTGTTCCGCCCTGCGCTTGTTTTCCGTATCCCAACGCTTTTGGCGGGTGGATAGGGCTTCCTCTAACGCCTTTACAAGCGTTATGGTTTTTACTTTGACTGATAAGTTGTTAGACATTATCAGTCTTTCTTGGTTGGTTGTTTTTCATACTCTCACCTTAGCGGTACTAATGGTATAAGACAACCTTACAACACCACAATATGCCCACTCAGCCGAGAGTCCCGGTTCACCGGCGGACAATTATTCGGAGCCGTCAAGGGGTCGGTATTCGTCATCAACGATTGTCTTTGTGTTTTCCCATTCCTCACGAAACTTCTCGCGACGCTCTTGACGGGCCCGTTTGCGTCGCTCGCTTCGTTTGCCCAATTTATAAATAAACAATGTTCCCAAAACACCCATCAGTAGACGTCTCCTATTTTGCCAACTCGACGTATTTGAACCTCTTGGAAATAATCACGCCAATCTCTTGCGCGCGCTTCTGCCTGCTCGAGTGCAAATACGCCATCATAAACAACCCATTCGCTATGGTTGAGATAGCCATCAGTGAACGCTTCGTGATTCGGTTCAATAGGCTCGTGAGCCAAAACAATAATACTTGTCATACGCTCACTGTAGTGGTACTAATGGTATAAGACAACATGGTGACCATAAGCCCTGTACAAAGCCCCGAAAACCCAAAAGTTGAAACTTTTCTTTTAAAAGCAGCCAAAAGTACCAATGCATATCACAACCTGTAAAAAAGTTATTCTTGTCACCTCCGGGACCCCAGCCACATATGGCTATATCTTACGGTGGTGGATAGCAAGTTCAGTCGTTGTCTTTGCTGACGATTATTTCGTAGTCAGTGTCGGCGGGCAGTTTGGTGATGAAATACCCTATGCGATTCACGAAATGCATGCCGTTGATGACGTAGGTTCCGCCGTCGCCATCGACATAAGTCCACACGGTATCTGGTTTGGCTCTAGCCGTTTCCGCAACATGTTTTAGTTCGTCGCCAAACGTTTCAAACATAATGCCGTACTCTTCGTTGCCACCCGCTCCGTAATTGGCGAAAGACGAATTGAACGGGTCGATGTGGTTGGCTACGGGCTTGAACCGTTGGCACCAGTCATCAAACGACAATTCGGTATTAGGGCTAAATATTTCCATAATTACCAACTTGAATGATAGGCAAAGTCCCAATTGTCATCTGCCTTCTCAAGTAAATGCCCGATTAGTTCGCTGGTTCTTTTCAGTCCCTTAAAGTACCACTCATCGTAATCGGTGGTGCCGAAAAAGAAGCCGTCGACGGTCGGAAGTATCTCGTCGGCTTTGGTCGGGTCTGCCAGCACCTCGTCGCAAGCCTCTTTCAACTTCGCCAATTGTTCCTTGCCGACCCAATGCTCACCGCAATCGTCGTTGCCGTCTTGGCAATTAATGACGAACCAATTGTGAATGGCGTTTTCCTTGCGCCAATAGCCCACCTTGAACATCACAAAGCCCGAATTGAAATCGTCGCCCTGTAACTCAGGACTGAGTATGTCTTTGATATCGGTAGCGACTGCTGCTTTGTTGTAAAGGTCAGACCACTTTTGTTCCCGACCAAAATCGCTGTTGCTCATGTAGCGACGTGCGTAAAGATATTGGTCGAGACCCATCAGATGACCCCCACAGACCGCCAAAGAATTTTGGAATCTTTATCTATCCAATAATGAATGTCTTCGTCCCCAACCTCATCAGCCGCATAGGGTGTGTCCCACTCAAGAGCGTCAATAGACACAATTTGGCTGTCGTCAAAATTGCCATAGGCTTTTTCAAGAGCCTCTTTTTCGGTTTCAGCGTCCAACATCCATCGCACTTCAACATTGACGGTTTGTCGAATAATAAATTTTTTCATATATACAGGTTAGCGGTACTAATGGTATAAGACAACCTGTCAGCCGTTTTCGTAGGCTGACTCGGCTTCGCAAAACGAGTTGTAGTTTTCGTCGTCAGCGGGGTCAATGCCGAGAGCCCCGCACCAGTTGTAGTAACGGTTGATTTTGTCTTTAAAACAGGCGAATTCTCTTGCGCTTCGTGCGAACGAAATAAAGCCTCGATACGGCGACCTTTTTCGTAGTATGGCTGGTGGTATCGGGAATGTATGACGCTTGTTTTTCCGTTTTCGTGGTTTACTCATTCCAGTGGGTCTCCGTATTCGTCAGTGAATGTCATATCGTGCCGACTAGCAGGCGACGCCATATCTTCGTATGCCCATTCTTGGACCATATCCCAAACATCCTCGTCGTCTGGCTCTTCCCCGTCGTTCATTTTCGCCCACTCCGACTTGATTTCCTCAACATCATAAGTGAAAGTTCGCTGGACGACTATTTTTTTCTTATTGCTCATTTTCGACCGCCTCACGACGCTTTTGGCAATTACGCATCTCTTCCACTAGGGAACGCCAGAAACACTCACGCCAAACATTCCACAAGTAATCGTCGTTCATCATGGAATAGGCGAGTTGTTCGTACTCTTCGTCGCTCGCACGCCACCACCACAAGGCTTCCTCGTGGTCAGGGTTCTGTTCCAAGATTTCGGCAACTTCATTCTTCAGGTCGGACGGCATCATGCTGATAACGAACCGACTGTCGAATAGGCATTGGTAGGGTTTATCGCTCATACCCCTACCTTAGTGGTACTAATGGTATAAGGCAACCTAGACTATTTCTTTCTCCTTGGCAAAATGTCCCATTAAAAAAAGCCGAATGTCAAGCAACATATTGGTGACCTCCGAGATGGGCACAGAGTCCCGCCCAGTGACTTCGATAATTTTTGCATCAACGAACTGAACAGCCGAAGTTGGTTTCGCCTTGTCGCTATTGCCAACGGTGGTGGAAGAATTGTCATTAACCATGGTTATATTTTACCAATCAATTTTATCGATAAAAAGAAATACCGCCAACACCCCCAGAAGGGTCACCACCAACCAAAAGTTGTTCATGAACGGTCGAGTTTGTAGGCGTCAAGAACTTCCCACAATGCGTCCCACGCACCCTCGCGAACTGGCGCACAATACAGGACGACATCGCCCTCGTGGTGAAAGACGGTTATTTCCCCGTCTTTCAGCAGGATTCGAATCTCCGCATGGCCCCGTTCTTTGGTTATATCCGTCATAAGTCAGTCCCCAAATACGGGTCAAAGTCCATGGAATAGCAAATTTCATATTCTTCAACCCAAAAGTCTTCCCTGTTGTTACGATTCATCAATTGCTTGAGTTCTTCCTCGCCACCAGGGCAATAGAAGGCAATGTCATCATCGGGAGTTCCAAACGAATCACAAACCGCATCATCTTCTATGGTGCCAAAAGAAATAAACCAAATAGAATGCGAGTCGGAATCATTGTCGTCGTGATAATGGACCGTGCATGTGGCGCCAATTGGTGTTTTCATTGGGTATCTACCCCCCGTTCAACGGCATCAAGATACTCCTTGACCAACAGCGCAATAATTTCCAAGCACTCATGGTCGGTCGCTTCTTGACCATCGACATTCTTTAAAGCCAATATGCCGTCAAGCACCCAGCCCGCAAAACCGCCGTCATCATCGATACGGTTTTGTAGGAGTTTGTCGTCGGTGAATGGGGTGAGGTAAACCTCATGCCATGCGTCCAAAGTCAATTTGTCGGTCATTGGAGTTCCTTTTCGAAAGCCTCGTCCCAATTGTTTTCTGAGTAGGTGTTTACAAAAAAATAAAGTTTGCTGTATCTCATGCAACACTTATGAAAAAACTCGCACATTTCATCTGAATTGTCGCCATGGCGTTCAACGATATATTCAAATTCATCAAGAATTTTGGTCTGTTCGTCTTCGTTCATAGTTTCAAAAGCACGATTAATGTCCGTCCAAACCTTTGCTTGAAAGGCTTCATGGAGTAGTTTCGCAATTTTTAACTCAGGTAATTCATTCATACCTGCACCTTATCGGTACTAATGGTATTAGACAACCCGCAAAAAATATTAACAATGCAAACATCTCGAGGCCCCGGACCCAGGAGCCATCAGGTTTGAGATAAATTTAACTGAATTATGGTGACAATGGTCATGTTGCTATGTTCGTGGCCACCCTATACGGTGGTGGAAGAGAATTATATCTAATAGGAGACAGGCCAAAATGACCAAAATTAAAACCCCGACAGTAATACAGACTGAAGGTATCAGGAAATCACGGAAAATCATAAATTACGCACGCACCATAGAAGGTCTGGTGGATACAGATGCCTATAAAGGCCTTGAAGCCACCATTAAGGTCAAAAACCTAAACGTAAATGTGATAATCGACGACGCCCGTATACGTTACGGACACCTTGACCTTCATGTAACGCCGATATCCGGGACCGGCGGGATGTGGATTGAACGAAAAAACATCGATATTTATGCGGACCCGGGTTTGTCCTACCCAGAAGAAAACGAAAATATAACAATGCCATCATTTTTGGCGGCGCCAATCAAGGAACTCGTCCAACAAATCATCGAAAACGAGAAATCGCTAACGGGGTCTTAGGTCTTCCCTAAGGTAGACAACATCATCGCCCAGAACCTTCTGGGAGGCAACGGGTAAAACCTCTTGTTCTTCCGCGTTTTCTTCTGGTCCCATACCAAAAGTTTCAATATTTTCATCATTTGCGGCCGACGGTGGTGGAACTCGCTCAAGGGGCTGGTTGGAGCCGAGGGCCCCGTGTTCTTTGGTTCCCATGTTGTCTTATACCATTAGTGCCGATACACTGTACATATGACAACTCTATCAGATGAATTTATTGAAACACATCGTGCCGTATTCAAGGACGTAGACGACCTCGAACGTGCAATGTACGTGCTTCAATCCTGGCAAACGAACTGTCCCTCGACCAATGTCCGCAAAATGTTGACATCATATATGGTCAGAGCCGAGGCCCTGAATTGGCTGGAAACCAATTTACTGCCAAAACTACTTGGCGTTGAAGAACTTGAGAAGCCGAGTATCGAAAAACGTAAGTACAAGTACGCACGTTTGGAAAAATTGGCTTTAGAAAAAACATTCCATGAATTTACGACCCAACAACTCGTTGATTACGCAGGGCTTGGTGCACAAACCATTACTAAATGGGCGAAAAGCACCGGTTACTTTCGACCAATTGGTCGGGGCTTATGGGAAGCCCGCAACCCGAAACAAGATAGAAAACTGGCATGAGGTTGTCTTAAACCATTAGTACCGATAAGGTGCAGGTCATGACTAAAACAACCAACACAACCAATCTGCCTGAATGCTGGCAAACGTTTGACGACGTTCTGTCCAGCGGTATTGACCGTGTCATCCTCTTTGGACCGCCGGGCACAGGCAAAACCTATGCAGGCATGAATTTCGGCGCCGTAGAAAACGGCTCATTCCGTATTACGTGTACCGAAGACATGACCAACCTGCAAGTTGACGGCACATTTATGCCAGCAAGCGACGGCAAGTCTTTTCGCTGGTATGAGGGTGCTGCTTTAAAAGCATGGCAAACTGGCGGTCGTCTCGTTATCGACGAAATTGACAAGGCAGGTAGCGACGTTTTCGCAACACTTCTCAATTTCCTGGATACACCCGAGTCGGCGTCATGGGAGCATCCTGATACTGGCGAAATATTTCGACCATTAAACGGATTTTCAGCCGTTATGACCACGAATATCGAAGACATGAGGGAATTGCCCGAGGCCCTGGCCGACCGATTTCCTGTCAGGATTCGTATCAATCAACCGCACCCGAATGCCTTAAAACGCTTGTCGAAAGATTTGCGAGAAGTTGCCATTAATTACGCCGATGCAGGCGAACAACGATTGTCATTACGCACATTTATGGCGTTCGATAATTTGCGCAAGACCATGGGTGACCAAAAGGCTGGGCAAATTATTTTCGGGCACCGTGCCGACGGAATCATTGACGCTCTGAAACTGAATACGGTTGCATCATGACTCGTGTCAAAACCACAGTCGAGCCACATGCGTTAACACGTCGTGACCGACCAACACTTAGGTGGTCGGTAGAAGAAGTGGCGCCTCGACGAGGCCTCGCAAGGACTAACGTTGCGGACCGGGCAATCTTTGCACCTGCTGGTCTCAGCGACCTGGAGCGTGTCGTACGTGCGCATGAATTAATGCATGCACGAATTTCGCCTGCAGAATCAATCATCGATTGGATAAAGCGTGAAATTGCTTCTCCCGATTCGTTGCAAGCGGTCGAAGAGGTCCGAGTCAACTATGCGTTGAATAAGGCCGGATTCGATTTGTCGAGTATGACCGATGGTTGCGAGGACGCCGACGGCGAACTATGCGTCATCCAGGATGATTGGCTAGCAGCCGTGCGTTTCGCTGTCGCTAGCGCTGGTACGGGTGGCGGTAAACGATTTTTGGTTGGCGTACGTCGTCAATCAAAGCATTGGGCGACCGCTTTACAAAAAATTCAAAAACATTTTTGGAAACAAGCCGAAAGTGCGGACGGGGGCAAACAAGGTCGACGATACGTTCCCAGGGAGCCATTGTTGTCAACCGATATTCATTCCAGCATTGGATTGCCACCTGCAGGATTTGCATGGACCGAGAAGTGGGCCGAGTATTTGGATAGATTGGGTGCCATGCCGGCGCCATCAAAGGCGGACAAACCTGTCAAAAAGAAGAGGAAGTCGGCCGTTACGACCGGAGAGGGCGGAGAAGATGCTACGAATCGTGAATCAGACGATAGCGAGCATGAAACTGGTGAATATACCGACGAATCGTCTCAAGACATCGCAAGCAAAGGCTCCAAAATAGAGGACGCTTTGCGTAATTTGAGACCTTTAAATTACGGACGAACCGAGGCAAACCAAGATTGGGGCAAACTTATTTGGGGCGAAAGTATCTTGACGGCCGTATCAAAGGGGCACCTTGGCAAAAAACGCGTCGCGATGACCTACGGTCGTAATCCACGACGTATTTCACGTCTTTTTTCGGACCCACAACGTCGAATTTTCGACCACGAACGTCGTAACAAGGGTGGAATCGTACTTATTGACGGTTCGGGCTCCATGGCGCTCAAGCGTGAACAGGTAATCGAGATACTCAAGGTTGCACCTGGCGCCACTGTCGCCATTTATTCCGACATGGACGAGGGTGCTGGTAGTCCGAATATCCACATTCTCGCCAAGAACGGCAAGTGCGTTGAGGAAAAAAACATGCCGGATTTCGGAAAGGGCAACGGCGTCGACCTGCCTGCGCTCGAGTGGGCGATTTCGCAACGTAAGGGCAAAGAGCCAGTCGTTTGGGTGACCGACGGCGGGGTCTGCACCGTCCATGGTTCGCATACTCAGCCAATTGTGCTTCAATGCATGAAGACCGCCAAAAGAAACAAAGTGATTTGCGTCGACCACGTGGATTCAGCAATCAAAGCAATCAAACAAATTCATCGGGGGCAGACGGTGCATGCCGATTATCCAGTACATTTCAATAATTTGGTTCGAAGTCTTGGTGGAATGGAAAAAACGCAGGTGGTATCGTCATGAAATTACCTGTATGGAAATATGACATCAACAGGGACAGAGAAGACTTGCCCACATGGGATGTTGTCTTTACCGGTGATTTCGCTGCAATCATGGCGAGTATTCGTGCCAATAGTAAGCGAGAAGCCAAGACCCTGGCGCGCAACTTTCTTGTGGATTACTACGACATAAACCTTGACTCGTTCAAAGCCGAGGCGACGCTGACTTACGGTGAGGGTGAAGATGGAGGGTGATTATCTAATGGGCGCAGACTTACTGAACGGGACTCATGCTAGCATTGCTGGCATATGGGTCAAAAGATGTCCGATACATGTTTCTTTGGTTGGTTGCATGTATGGGCACGGGAGGTGTCCATCGACGACGGAGCGCGGCGTCGGTGGCACCTGCTCGTAAGTTAATATTGGGAATGCTGCTGATACGTCAATTCGCCCTACGGTGGTGGAAAGCGTCAACGCATGAAGGTGCGGTCCCAAATCCGGAAAAAGTTGATACCGGTTATAAGTGCCGTGCACTGAATCCATTTAAGTTCCCAGGTAATTGCGCCCTGGGTTTTGAGCATCTTGACAGCCAGAAAGAGACCGAGTGAATAAAGAAGAGATGAAATTACGAAGTTTACAAACCCGTCGCGTATCAATTTTTTTGTCTTCGCTGTTTCTTCAAATAACTTTTCTAACTCTTTATCTCGCATCACGATACTTTAGCGTGCTTTTGAACAATTTGATGAACGCGTTGACGCGACAAATCAAATGCATCAGCAATAAAACGAAGAGATTTGCCACTGTGATGCAAATCAATAATCCTCGAGTTCCTGTCGATGTTTGTAGCGGGGCCAGGGCGCAATGGGCCCCATTGCCATCCTGGAATATTTTCAAGTTTTTCAATTTTTTCTCGCAAAAGTTGTCCCTTGCGCCGGCGCTGTCGGAGGTAACCAACCCATGCGCCGAGGGGCGTGGCCAAACCATCGACGATTTCAATGTGCGACGCGGGGATAAAACAATGTCCCTCACGAATTCTGAAATTATTAATGGCAGTAAGTGTGATGTTGAATCTAGTGTTGTTGTCCATGGCCGCAACAATAGCAAAACCATTTAATCTAAAACCGATTTACATAACTTCTTAATCAAAAAGTTTTAGACATATCTTGACATACCTTTACGGTGGTGGAAAGCGACCTGGGTCGTGTATTATCTGGTCATGGCTAAATCAGAAGATGAGTTTAGAAGAGAAGTTTGGGATAAATTTAGGGAAGACGTTCAAAGCGATTTAAACTTGATACGAGACGACTCAAGTTCGGGACGCATCCTGGCGGCGTGCCAAGATACAGAATGCAATATTTACCTGCTTGTTATGGCTGTGCCGGCCTCCGCCCTAAATGACCCCGAGAGCCCCGACCTATGGCGAACGCCAACAGCAAATAGATTTATCGTATGTTTAAACGAAGATATTTTAAAAAATAAAGTTGATGAAATAGAAATTGAAAATTTTTATGCGGCGCCCGCAGAAAAAAACGAAATAATGGCGAACTTTATCGCCGGCTTTCTCCCACCCATGTTCGAACGCGCTCGAGAGATGGAACCGCTGGATATTTGATAGCGGTGGTGGAAGATGCGGGGGAGCGCTACCCGGAAAACCCAACCACCGAGAATTTAAAATCCGGGTAGTCGCTCCCGCGCGGCGATGCCGGGGTAAGAAGGGGGGAAGCACCCCAACATCACTGATAGGAGAAAGTATCATAAGTGTCTTCGTCTGATGGGAACTTTTTTAAATTTTTTTCAAAAAACCCCCCGTAGGTGCCAATTCCTTCTAACCCATATGCTAGCGTGAGCCCCGTTTACCAGGATATAGCAGATTCGTTTTTGCTGACACGCTTCGAGCGAATATTGCTTTTTTTTCTATCCTGGTAAACACTTACTCAGGCTGAGAAGAAAACTACCGAAATAATCGCGGAAACACCCCAAAGGGGGTGCCGGTAAAGTATTGCCCAAAAACGCAAATTTTAGGCAAAGGTTCCCCCGGACCCCCTCCAAAGGATGAAGGCCGCGAAAATGTTTGATTTTTCTTTTTACGTAAAAGAAAACTAAGAATCTTGTCTCTATCATCTACGGTGGTGGATAACAAGACGATGGGGGGTTATGACAACGAAACGTTTCAGGATGACCAAAGCGGAGAAACAGGTACAGGCCATAACCAATAGACAAAAGTTCGAAACTGTCTCACCCGCCGATATCGACGCTGTTTTCGATTATTACTTGCAGGTGCACAAAGCCGACTCGAAGCGCAAGCCAATGCTCGACACCAAGCGCCGCTATTTGCTGGCAATAGGGATTCACGACTACGGCATCGACGGTTGCAAGGAGGCCATCGACGGTTGCGCCAACAGCCACTTCCACATGGGCAAGAACAAGCGGGGCAAAGTCTACAATTCCCTCGAACTGATTTTCAGGGACGCCCAGCACATCGAACAGTTCATCGGGCACAACGAATGAGAACCGGGGCTCTGGCGATAATACTGGCACTTTTGGTGGCCATCGTCTGGATATGCGACAAGCCATGACCGAAGAAGAATTGGCCGCCTTCATAAAAACCGTTTTTTACACGTTCGACCGGATACTCGTACCCAAGGAGGTCAAGGAATACGTCGTGGCATGGGGCCCGTACATAAAAGAGTTCGATTATCCGACAGCCCAAAAAATATTGCCCAATATTTGTATGGGTAAAGAATTCCCCCCTCGCCCGTGGGAAATAAGAGTAGGCCTAATTAATCAAACCAAATCGATTACCCAACCCCCTCCTGCCCAGCAAGCATGGGCCCAATACCAGGAAATACTGGCTTCCAACAACGCCGGAACCCCAGTAATCGTGCAAATACACGAGGTATTGCGCGAATTAATGCGGAGTTTGGGGCCTGTTTCTTTCAATAATCAGTTCGACGCCAAGCGATTCGAGTCTTTGTACGGGGATATTTAATCAGTTCGACGCCAAGCGATTCGAGTCTTTGTACGGGGATATTTGCAAGGAATGGTTCAAGAAAACGTACTGGGTTGACTGAACAACTACAAAACTTTGGGAAAAATAAAAAACTGACGCGGGCGCAGTACTTTATGCACTAGTTTGCTCTTATGAAACGAAACGTCGGTCGTCCCCCCAAAGAACCAACAGGCGACAAGGTCGCCCTGACCCTGAAGATTCCTTCCGGGGTCAAAAAGAAGTTGATAGACGACTCCGATGCCGTCGGCATGACGATTACCGAGTACCTAATTACCCTGATTGAGGGCCATGACTAAACCCCAACGAGCCAAATACTTGGACAGGCTGCACAACCTGACCATCAGGATTTCGGGCGAACAAAAGAACAACATCATCGACCACGCGCAGTCCAAGGGGTTGACGGTATCCCAGTTGGTCGAATACGCCGTCTGGGAATTCATCCGCCTCGACAAGGGCATCCCCAGTCCTGGTCCTTCGCAGTTCAAGAAACCCACCGCCGAGGATGTTCTGCGCGGTTATCTGACTGGCGAGACCCTGTTGCAACCATGCGGCAAGGTCACCTGCAAACAAAAAATTGTCCGGTTTCAGGGCATGGAGTTCTGCGACACCTGCGACATCAGAATCCTCTAGTCGTTCCACATTTGGGCCAAGGTCGGCTTGGTCGGCTTGATTCCCCTTTTTCTCTGCTCGGCCGCCAGTTGCCTCGATGTCAATCCTGCCCATACCCCGTGCATGTCGGCCGGGGGATATTGCAACGCGTACTCGAGACAGTACCTTTTCACCAAACACACCTTGCACAGCGCCCTGGCCTCGGCGATGTAGGTAATAGCAGCGCGTACTCGAGACAGTACCTTTTCACCAAACACACCTTGCACAGCGCCCTGGCCTCGGCGATGTAGGTAATATCCTTATGTTCTTTGGGAAACATAAGGTGGGTCTTTCCTTTACAATTCGCCTTTTCCATCCACCTCGTATCATGTATATACGGCTGGGGGGTCACCGGGAGTTTTTTCTTCGTCATATAAATTTACCCAAATAATAATTACCCAATTATTATTTCGACCGACCCCTCCTTGTTTTGGCGTTTCTCCCCTTCTTTACCTTCGTAATTTTGTTCTCCAGATTCTTCTTCCCGTCTTGCACGAATGTCTGGTACGGGCTTCCCGTATACGGGTCGAATCTTGCTGCTGCTGCTAATGACTTCAGCGCATGCTTTCGAGCACTTTGTATTGACGGGCGCCCGTGGCCCAACAAAGCATGCAGGGCGCCCATTGCATATTGCGCGCCCGTGCCTATCGCGTACACCCCCGTCACGTCCGAGTGCCAGGAATAATCGCCTTCAATGGTGTAAATACAGTTGTTCACGGCCATAATCACCGAGGAGTCCATCTCGGCCACATGTTCCTTCCGGTCGTGATGTTCGGCCATTGAATACCCGTGCTGTTCGAAGCATTCTCTTAATGCTGGGATGAATTTGACCGTTACAAACTGGTCAAGTTTTCTTCCTCTTAAATTAGGCGGCGTCGCCGGGGGCTGAAAGGCATGATGCAAAATATTGATGGCCCTAATATCTCCTGCGGCCCCAATGATGTATCGCCCATTGATTACAACCTTGCCCGTACCGTCACGCATAGTGACGACTTGGGTTGCGTAACCAGAATCGTCAATCTCCGCGCTTCTTGAATCAGCGCAAATAAGAGCAAATGAATCGCCCTGGATACCGACAATTGTTGTCATTCGTCGAGTCCATCGAATCCTGGGAAAGACCTGTTTTCCATTGCAAACTTGATGCCCGCTTCTGTGGGTCGGTAAAGCCATTCCTGCTCGTCATCAATTCCGACAATTTCGACGTAACCAAGAGAAACTAAATAATCAAGTTCCATCCTCAGCGCTTTGTCAAAAGACTTGTCTTCGAAGTTGTCTTCGAGGAAAGTCATGACGCATCTCGTGCTTGATATTCAATTCCCCTCAAAATTCCTCGGCCATCAAAAATCCACATTGATTCATAGTTGAACCATTCTTTGTCCATGCCGCATGGTTGATATTGAACCAATGCGAGACCTTGTTGCCAATTCTCCCCACCTTTCACCAGTGGTCTTCCAAAATGGTCAACACCAGAATTGGTAGATGGCACAACACCGTCTGTTCTGCAAAGACATCCAGGCGATGCAGCCATTACTGTTCGTGGACCGTTCGGGCTTCGTCTAGTTCGGTACAAAGTTTCTGCACGATGAACATGACCGTATATCACCGATTGGTGAGCATCGTTCAAATATTTTGTCGCCGTGGCGCCGCTCGAATTAATTTTGTGGCCATGTATAACTGCAAGGTTGTTATTGAGGAAATATTGGCTTTCCGGATATCCGACCAAATACTCGATATCAAAATCGGACATACGACAGAGAAACGGAACCGAATTGACTGGCAAATTATTTCGGTATTCGTTTTTTAATTTCCCACGTGTAATGCCAGAGGCGGCTGATGCGTACATGTCAAGGTATTTATGTAACCGTGCTTCATGGTTGCCTTCAATCCAGACGATTTTTGCTTCTGGCGCCGCTTCGCGAAGTTCCCTGCAAAACTCGGCCGCCCTGTCGATGGCGGGTTGGACCATATTGCGAAAAGGAATACGATTCAAGTACTTTCCAAAATCTGCGAAATCCAAGTTGTCCCCATTTAAAATAACCTGGTCTGGATTTATATCCTGTACGACCTGTAACGCAACAGAAAGCGCCCTTTCGTCGTGAATTGGCTCCAGGTCCACCACGGTGGGGTCTATTGATTTATCGTAATAACCGATTTGTATATCAGGCAGGATGACGGCGGTCTCCCACCCCTTTAACTTGTTCTTTTTTGTCGTTGACTTTTGTCGTTTGATTTGCTTCTTAAATTCCGCCCTTTCAAGCAAGCCACCAGGCCCTGATTCAAACGACGGGCTCAAAACGATTTGATAGGTCGTAGTTTGTTTTTCGGTGCCTTTATCCTCGTCGTGGACCGAACGGCCAGTGATGGCTACCTTTTTAATTCCACCGATGTCATTTAAGTCCAAACCGCTTGAATCAAGCATTTCCTTAATTGCCTGGGCAGTATTTTCCTTCCTTTTTTGTTGGACCAAATCCTTAAGTTTTTTGTTCATTTTTTTATTCCTTTGAAAATTTTGCAATCCCTTTCGCCTTTTATGCAGTTTCGGCGAACTTCCCCGAGTTGATACCTCGAGACTTTGAATCCTTCGCTATTTAGGGCTGATGTGATTGCTTGAATTGTCACTGTTGAATCCATCACATCCAAGAATGCGGCCGTTGTTTCTGAATCCATTGTTTTCACTGCGTTACACACCGCGCATTTTGATGTGCGAATTTCAGTTCTTAAATTTGTTAATTTTTTTGCCAGATTGTTTGTCATATACCCCCCAAAAATCGTGTTAGGCCTATGATAGTTCATCGATGCTATGCTGTGCGGTAAATCTCTATGTCAAATGAAAAATATGAGAAATTAAAATTGGCTCTTCGAGAATCGTTGGGGGCGAATTCAAGTGAAGAACTTATTACAGATATCCTCAAAACGCTTGACAAGCAAAAGGTATTCAGGTACCATAACGAGAACATCGTTGGGTTGTTGTCAACACCCGGACGGGTTATTTGTTCCCTGATGGAAGACAATACCATGACCCAAAGGGCTCTGGCCGTTTATCTTGACATGAGCGAGGCAATGATTGACAAAACCGTCAAAGCATTGATTGTTTCAGGCCTAATTACAAAGACAAAAGTGTCTCGACAAAATATCTACAAAGTGAACCATGAATTGGTCCTAAAACACCCTGATATACAGCATTTATTGGGGGCCATTAACAACCCCCAACCCACGGTTGACGAAACGTCTATCTTTTGATAACCTAATGGGTAAAGACAAAGGGGAATAACTCGAAAGAGATGAAAGATATTATTATTGCTGACCGTGTAAAACACAACGGTATTGGTTATAAAATTCTAACCTATGCGAGATTTAGGTCTCGAATTAAAGATGGAACGTTTTCGGTCGAGGATTATCTCAAATTTCGCTTTCATCACGTAAGACCATCAGACGTTAAACGTGCGGCTGAAACATTGGTTCGAAATGGTCATATGCAGAAAATAGGAACCGACAAATACCAATATGTAGAAACTGGGGTGTTGTTTAAATTAAATTCTGCCTATAAGACAAGTATGTACGAAAACCAACAGGTGAAAAAAACCAAGAAATTTTTAGAAGACGATGACGACGATTTGTTTTAAGATTATTTTGACTCAAGCCAGGCAATAAATACCTCATCTGTTCGTGGCATAAACCAAAGTTGGCATTCGTCGATAATTCGTCGGTCACCAACGACTGTCCAGCATAAATCTAATTTTTCGCTGGCTGGACATGTACCGGCATTACATTCAAGACCATAACGATTTATAAAATGTTTGACCAAACACCCATATACCAAATCATGACATTCACCTTTGTCGCTATGCGGGCAATGTGTTTCAACAATTTCTAGTTCGGACTTCCAAATTCGCAACCGAATAAAATGACCGTCGTCATGCCATTTCATTACATATTCGTTCATATAACAAGGTTACTTCAAATCTTTGTCAAGTCAATATAAAAAATTTTCGGACGATTTATCCCCTATAAATTTAGTTTTCAGATGACGTTTACTTCAATGCTCGTTTCCGAGAAAAATTATTAAGGTGGTCGTTGAGGTGACCATCAATTTTTTTTTCAACAACATTGATATCGGCATCAATGTCTGCAATATCTGCCTTAAGGTCCAGAAGTTGTTCTCTCACTATGCCATGGTCGCGAATATTTTCTCGACGACCCTTTTCGACAAGCCACATTAATAGTCCGAATGCTCCGGTTACAACGGCTGCCCATGTAGCGTCCATGTCAAGACCTTTTCTTCTTTTTTGATTTCTTTTTTGATTTTGCGGCCTGAGTATCTGATGTGGAAGTTAATGACGCCAAGAACTCAGCATTACGGATTTCAATTACGCTTGTTTGACCGTTTGCATATTTACTCATTTTAGACCTAGCAATTCTTTTACTTTTGGTCCGACAACTGAGTCGTTCTTAAGTTTGTTTGCAATCTTAAATGCTTTTATTGCTGCATCCAATTCAGCACTAGCGGTCCCATCAACTTCTCCATTATAGAAACCTTTTGACTTTAGCGCTTCTTGAAGTTCTTTAAATTCATTTTTCTTTGAAGTAGAAATTGGCGAAGCAACATTTAAATTCACGGTTGGGGCGGCCCTAGAAGGCGCTGCGGCGGGAACCTCAATATTGTTTTTTTCCATGTAGGCTTTGACCTCAGCAGGGATATCCAAACCTTCAGTAAATCGCAAATGCCAGGGTTCCTCGGGAACCACTTCCCAAGAAAATCCAAAACGACGGACGTTGGCGACTAACCAACTAAGTCTTTTTGGTTCGCTGGCAGTATGTACGTCAACGGCAATTCCTAGATTGTGTTGAGATGTTCCCGGTGCCGCAAGGCTTGCCAATTTAGGGTCTTTTTTATACCACTTAACCCCTTCATACGTCCTGGTTTGGGCACCCGCAATCGGTTCTTTTTGGTAACGGGAAAGAAAGGCAGTTAGTTGCATTTTGATTGTTCGATAGGTATCGCCTGCCGAAACTGGTTTTAAAATAACGCCGTCTTTTTCGGCCGCTTCACACATTGCTGACCAGGCAGCAGCCGCCAACCAATGTAATTGACCACATGGTTTTCCGCCCTCGCCGCGTGCCGGCCGCAGAAGATGGCCTGGCAATTCGCCAGGTTTTACTCCCTTTAAATCAATTGGAAGTTTAACGGGAACAATTATATTCCAAGAAATTTTCGACATTTTCAATCCCCACAAATCGTTAAAATTTTATTGTCGTACTTAAATTGTACAATAAAAGTTGTAAAAGAAAATTTAGTTTTTTTTACTCTTTAATTGACAGAAAAAAAAGAACTAATCCCGTTATAACAAGACACGAGAAAATAAATACTGAAATTAATTGATGTTGGTGTGCTAACATTGTCAACATTATTATTCTTCAGGCTCTTTCATATGTAGGTACATTGCACAAGCAAAAGCGATAAGTGTGCCCCAAAGAGCAATTTGTTGAGTCAATCCGGAGAGGGTGAAGTACATTACGGTGGCGCCTGCCAATGTAAAAGCCGAACCCATTACACCATAGATAAATTTTTGGGTGAACTTCTTCCAATCCATCGTTTTCACTCCGTCTTCATATTTGTAAATAGATATTGATTTAATCCAGTCAGGACCTTCTCCTTCGATTGCGCCGCCCTCTTCTGGCTCTTCTTCCTCTTTCCTTGCCGCAATGTCTTGTCTTGGGCTGGGAGTATTGGAATTTGAGCCAGGCGATGGAATTGCGCCAGTAGCAGAAGCAATTGCAACTGTGCTGGCCACCAAGTTTACCGCAATAACACTTCGTCTTGTGCCAATATCAATCGTTGAACCAAGGGCAACATAGGTATCAAATGCGCCAACAAATACATTTAGTTCTTCTTCAAATGCTTCCTTGACTTCTAGTGGTGCTTCCTGTACGGCGTTAACAATTGCCAACCCATCATCTGACGACACTGCAGACGCAATCACGGCATCAAATATTTCCGTTGCTTGCTCGCCGTCGATGCTCTCCAGCACCTTCTCGCTCGTGGCGAGTTCTGTCGCCTGTCCTGAATCAATTCCACCCTCCTGTTGGATAATCAACGTGACGACTTCTGAGACCTGTTCGTTGGATATGACCTCGGATTCGAGGACGTTCACGACCGCCTCAAACTTTTTTGCATCAAGTTCTGTCTCCAGGACAGCAGTGAAAGTTTCAATCAAGACCTCGTCAACCACGACTTCGTCGAAAATGGCCTCAATGACTGTTCCAAATTCTTCGGAATCTAGTTCGCTCTTCAGGATTTCTTGTGCCAACTCGATAGTCTCCGAGTCGGAAAGGTCGTCGTCGAAAACAGCATCAAACACAACAGCAAGTTCTTCACCCGAGAGGTCGGCATCCAAGAGTTCATCGACCACCGCACCCACCTCGTCCACGGACGCGTCCTCGCTGAACACCGCATCAACAACCGTTTCAAGTTTCTCCTCGTTGAGGTCGGCGGAGAGTAGGGACACGAGAACCCCAGTAACTTGTTTGGCGTCGGAAATGTCCTCGAACGCCTTGTCCAGCACCGCCTCGAGTTGCTCGTCGGTCAACTTTGCGTCGAGGAACGTTTCGAGAACCTCGGTCACGTCGGCGCTGTCGGTCAAATCCCCGAACACGGAATCGATGACCGCGTCAAGGTCTTTGTCGGCGACCTTTGCGAAATCGATGTCCTCAATTATCTCCGCGACATCCTCGGCGGTGGCGTTGTTCGGTAATTTATCAAGAACATCAACGACGTTAGTAGTATTAGGGTATGTGGTTGATGGACTTGTTGCGTCTTCTTTTGGAATTGTCGTGGACGCTGGTTTTGTTCCAGGTGATGTTTTTTCAGGAAGCGTCGTTGTGGTGGATTCTTCTGGAATTGTCGTTGTTGTTCCCGTGGATACTTCTGGTTGTGTCGGCTCTACGACGGGAGGCACGGAAGGGGCCGTTGTTTGGGGTGGATTGGTGGCTTGGGTCGTAGTGGTTTGAACGATTGTCGTAGTAGGGGCGACAGTCGTAGTGGTAGTAGTAGTGGTAGTAGTAGTGGTGGTAGTAGTGGTGGTAGTAGTGGTGGTAGTAGTGGTAGTAGTGGTAGGGGCAGCAGTGGTAGTAGTGGTTTGAGGAACCGCAGTAGTAGTCGTAGTCGTAGTGGTCGTAGTCGTAGTGGTCGTAGTGGTAGTGGTCGTAGGAACCGTAATTACATCGTTCGTGGAGGTGTACCCCGACCCCGAGAAATTGTTCGTGTTGAGCGTCGTCGCACCGAAGGTGTTGCCCGACGAGGTGGAGAACGAGTTCGCACTCACG
>Ga0194131_10001046_pt1 | contig 47968 bp, 36 predicted proteins | sample TA2KigO120mmetaG_FD_148631 | JGI IMG/M metagenome (GOLD analysis project Ga0194131, IMG submission 148631) | Freshwater microbial communities from Lake Tanganyika, Tanzania - TA2015053 Kigoma Offshore 120m | ecosystem: Environmental > Aquatic > Freshwater > Lake | place: Tanzania: Lake...
CCAACAATGCCGCCGAGCAAGCGCTGCGGCACGCGGTCATCTGGCGGAAGCTCTCGTTCGGCACGCAATCAGCGTCCGGCAGTCAGTTCGTCGAGCGACTGCTGACTGTCATCGAAACCTGCCGCCGCCAATCCTGCAACGTCTTCGACTGGCTTGTCGAGGCAGTCCAAGCCCACCACAATCAACAAAGGGCAATATCTCTATTGCCCGCGCCGTGAACCAATACCGACGCCGACATCGGGCCACGTGATGGAAATAAAAAAACCTGAATTTCCCAGCAATAAAGCCGTGAATCCTCTAAAATACCTTTTGAAAAACAGAGCGGCACGGGCATTGCACTTACTGACTTGCTGAAGGAAACGACGTCCACTGCAGGGCGGTTACACTGCAGGGCTATTACCGGAAAGAAGAAGCAATGATGATTTACTCGCAAATGGTTGGGCCGCACGATTAGCGTGGCAGCATTCCTCACCCTGTTCGCCGGGCTGGGAATGGAGATGCCGGCGCAGGACAAGGGTAAGCCGGACAAAGGCAAGCTCGACAAGGGCAAGCCGGTTGTCGATAAGGGCGTGGAGGCGCCGGTACGGCCGCAGGTGAAGTACAAGCTTCGCTCGGCGGTACGCACCGGCTACACTCGTCCTGGCGCGCCTCCGGACACCATCAACAAGGACGGCAAGGTCCGCCCGGTTGCCTGGGATCCGGATTTCACGGGCAAGCTCATCGGCGGCACCATCTACTTCGCGGTGCTGGAGCGTACTGGCAATGAAGGCGATTCCTGGGGCTCCGGTGTCGACGGCTTCAATGACCGCTTTGTCGAAGGCAAGAGCTTCCGCAACAATTATTCGCCGGGGCTCGATAAGGAAGCGAAGTACCTTTATCTCTATCAGGTCGTCAATGATCGCGGGCTCGACCCACCGTCGGAAGGTGTCGTCCCGGCCGGCTTCCCGCCCAAGGATCTGCGCAGCCTGCCCATCGCGGGCACGGCGCTGCGCTTGATCGTCGATCCACGTTACATCACGTCGTGGGGCCATTTCCGTGGCGTGGGCTTCAACGCCACCGTGCCGGACCGTGATCGCAAGGGGGACATTCGCGAGGCTGCGGACAAGACGCCGGAGATTCTGCCCATCGCCTTCTCCAGCAATCCGTCCATCCTCAGCGAGTTGCCGTACCACAAGTATCTCGACCCGTCACCGGCCTATCCGCTACGGGAGCTGCGTGATTCCTTTGGCCTCGGATCCGCCGGACTCAACCTGAGGGCGTCGTCCGCCTATGCTGAATTGCTCAAGAAGAAGAAGGCCGACGCCAAGGCGGTTTCGCACTTCGAGGAGAATATGCTTCAGTCTGCCGTGCAGGCCAAGGAGCCGGACTTCGTGCAGATCATTTACTCGGGCAGTCAGTTTCAGGAGGGGACGCAACCCGCCACTGGCATTCTGGGCGGCATGGCCCGTCCGGTCGATCCGACCGAGATCGTGCCGCATACCGACACGACTCCGGCGGTCGCCATCTTCCGGGCTGATTGGCGCGGCGCCAACAACAACGTGAAGCTTGGCTTCCACAGTGTCGTGTACGGCTTCACCACGGATTTGCCGCCGACGGATGAGCCCATTCGCATTGAAGATCCGGAAGCGGCCCTCAAGGGCGCCGGAGTTTTGGATGGGATCCGGCCTGCTGCCGATGGCCTCGCGCCTGGCGTCGTGCCCGCCCTGGCGGCCGGCGTGGCTCCCGGAATGGCCCCAACGCCTGTGCCGGCGCCGGCATCGGCGACTCCGGTGGCGGGCGGCGCTGGCGCCGGCTTGCTCGGCGGCGGCCCCATCGGCGTTGCCGGCGGCATGCCCATGGGCGGTGGCGCCGGCGCCTTCGGCGGCGCTCGCCCCCCGATCATGGGCGGCGGCGGCGGCGGCTTCTTTGGCGGCGGCGGCGCACAGGATCAGCAGCAGCCGCAAGACCAGAACCAGACTGGCTCCCAGATCATCAACGTCAATAATTCACAGAGCCAGAGCCAGAACCAGAGCCAGCAACAGCAGCAGCAACAGCAGCAAAGCCAGCAACAGAGCATCGACCAGGGCGTCATCCCCGAGCCGGGCGCCATCATCCTCGCTCTGCTTGGCCTGCCGGGCCTCTGGCTCGCCCAGCGTCGTTTCGCCAACCGGGCAACCGTGGTGGCGTGACAGCTTGATTTGTTCCCAAGGGGTGGTGCATCTCGTGATGCATCACCTTTTTTCGTGCGCGTGGTTCTTTTCTGCCTACTTGCTCGTCAACCAGATCGTCTCGAAGGCAGCGTTGAGTCGCGGTGCCGTCCGCACCCTCCGTTCCAGGCCTTTCGGCTGGCTGGCCAAGCCGACGAGGCGCACCGGACCAGAAAATGCTTTTCCCTTGCATGTCAGCTTCAGCGTCACGGCGGCGGCGCTGGGTCCGGTCGGCTCGGACACCGCGGGCGCTGCCGTCACGCCATCAGGCAGCCCCACGACACGCAGGACGATCGGGCCAACCGCACCGTATCGCTGCACCTTGATTGGAATCTCGACGGGCTTGGCGGCCGTGACGATGATGCTCTCGCTGGTCGTGGTCAGCTCGAAGTCCGGCGTCTCTCGCCTCACGGTGAGGCGATAGACGTGGCGTGGTCCACCGTGCCGGTAGCGATCCTGTACAACCACCCGGTAATCGCCATCCTTCGTGGCGACATGTGCAAAGGCCAGGTCGCGCGTCGTGCCGGTGTCGTCCACATCGGCGACCACCGCGCCGTCTGGGTTCAGCAGCTTCACGACCGGGTCGAGCGGGAAGTGCAGATGGTTGGATTCGACGCTGACGACAAAGTGCTGCCCTTTCTTGAGCGCAAGGCGATACACATCCGTCTGCCGGGGTGTTCGCAGCCAGCCGGTGACGGTCGAGTCCATGAGCACGGACGGTGGCGACTTCGCGTTTGCTGGCGTGGTTGGTTCGACCACGGCAAGTGCCGTCAGCCGGACGCGCGCCGCGCCGGCAAGAGCAGGACTGAAAGCCAGGCCCAGACCAGCGTCGGCGGGAATCCGCAGATCCGGCGCGGCTTCGGACTCGAAATACTCCGCCAGCTTGAGGCCGCCCAGGGGCCGCACGGGCAGCCTGGTCCCCGGCGAAATGTTCCAGCCACGCACTTCGACCTCGCCCGGCTTCGTTCGCGACACCGCCAGTGGAACCGCATGCGTGATATACGGGCCGGTCGTGAGCGTCAGACGATAGATGTAGTTCGGGGCGCCGCTGAAACTGATAGCCGTCCCTGGGTCGGCCGGAAACGCGAAGATGCGCACGACGTAAACACCTGACTTGGTCGCTGTGAACGCGAGTCGTGGATCGTAGCCGAAAGAGTCGTTGTTCTCGGCCAGCACGTCGCCATCGACGCTTGTTACCTGCAGGATCGCATCCATGGGTGAGCCAAGTCGCGTGTGGGCATCAACCGCCGCCACCAACGTCTGCCCGGCATTGACGCGCACCGAGAAACCATCAACATCGCCCGGCTTGGACAGGACGCCGTTGACAACACAGCTGGCTTCCGCGACATGCTGGGCCGTGCGCGGGGCATCGTTCGGCTCCGTTTCGCTGATTTCTTTCAGGCTGCCGATCAAGAAGGGAGCGGATGTGGAGGCGCCGTCCGCGTTGTACAGGCGGATCCAGGCGCGATCCGCGGCCAGGTCCTTGGGGATGCTGATCTCCAGCTTGCCGGCTTCCTTTCCAGGCTTCACCTCGAGGCCCGGCGCCCAGACAGAGACCGGCCAGGTGAAGCTGCCCGTGGCGGTGACGACAACCTTCGTGCCGCGCTGCCCGCCGGCGGGGAACAGGTGGGTCAATGTCGGTGGGGCGGCATGAGCCTGAATCGTGAGGATGACGAGCAGAAACGGCGACCAGCAGAACCGCGCGCGAAGCAAGCGGCAACCGCGGGCGCGTCTTGTCTTGATGGACTCTTGGCATTCCATGGTGGGTTCTTAGAGGCTCTCCGGAAATCAACGTCAACAGCGATAAGAGGTTAAGGAGGATTGCCCAGCTTACCACGACCGGGAAATCGCGAAAAAGTCTGGGAAAAGGCAATTGTTAAGATAGGCAGCTTCGCCATAACCTCTTCCAATGACTTACATTCCTTTCCATAGAGCCTCTTACAAGGATGACAGCAGAGCCCGCAGCGTTAGCGAGAGGCCAGCGTTACCCTCGCTTACGCTTCGGGCTCTGTTAAATGTCACGATTTGCGGACGCGGAATCCTACATCAGTTCCGCGATCGGCCTGGGGTCGCTGACCAGGTGGGTGGGCCGACCGTTGCCGGCATAGAGAATCTTGTCCGGGTTGATGCCCAGCTTGGTGTAGACGGTGGCAACGAAGTTTTCGGGGGCGTAGATGCGTTCGACGGCGGCATAGCCGCGACGATCGGTGGCGCCGACCACCTGGCCGCGCGGCGTGCCACAGCCTGCCACAAGCACCGACATCGCGTTCGACCAGTGGTCACGGCCGGGCGTACCGCCGTCTGAGAGCGTGGAAATCTGCGGTGTGCGGCCGAATTCACCCAGCACGAGCACCAGCGTCGTGTCCAGCATGCCGCGCTGATCGAGATCGTCGATCAAGGTGGCGACAACCGCCTCGAATCGTTGTCCCTGCTGCCGGAAGGCCGGGAAGATATTGGAGTGGTGATCCCAGCCGCCGTTGTAGAGCGTGATGAATGGCACGCCGCCCTCCACAAGCCTGCGGGCAAGCAGGGCCTGCTGGCCAAAGGTCGTCCTTCCGAAGGCGTTGCGGACGTGCTCCGGCTCGCGGCCGATGTCGAAGGCTCGCTGCGCGGCGGCGGAATTCATGATCGATACCGCCTGCTGGTAGTTTTCGTCCACGCCCAGGACCGGGTCGCCGGCGGCACGATCGCGATAGCGAGCCATCTGGTCCAGCCGGCTGCGCAAATCGCGGCGGCTCAGCGCTCGCCCATCCTCGAGTTCGCGCGGAATCGCCACATCGCGAACGCGGAATGACGGCTGATTGGGATCGTCGCTGACGACAAACGGCGCGTGCCGCGCGCCCAGGAAGTTCGGCCCGCCGGAGCGTGCCATGCTTGGGATGGAAAAGTACGCCGGCAGCCCGTTGGGCGCGCCGCGCTCGGCGGAAACAACGGACCCCATGCTTGGGTGAAAGCTGACGAAGGCGCCGCAGCTCACCGGGATGCGCGTCGGCGCGCCCGTCGTCATGTAATGGTTGCCGGCGCCGTGATTGTTCTGATCGTGGCGAATGGAGCGGACAATGGTAAGCTTGTCGCTGATGGCGGCCAGGCGGCGCATGTTCTCGGAAAAATACGCTCCGGGAATTCGCGTGTGGATGGGCTGGAACTCGCCCCGGATCTCGGCAGGAGCATCCGGCTTGGGATCAAATGTTTCGAAGTGGCTCGGGCCGCCATCCAGCCAGACCATGATGCAACTGGTCGAGCGTCCAGACGACTCGCCGGCAACGCTACGCAGGCGCAGGGCATCCACCAGGCCGCCGCCGAGCAATGCTCCCAGGCCAAGCTTGAGACAATCACGCCGGCTCGTCCCCTGACAGTTACGGTGAATTGCCATGCTCACTCGCTTTCAATCGACAATGTAAAACTCAGGCGTATTCAGGATCGCCCAGAACAGGTCTTCGACGGCGCGGCGGCGATTGACCAATGTTGCCCGTGACAAATGCTCCAGTGCCGTCGCTCTCTCGTCGCTGCTGGGCAAGCGCCCGTAGGCCAGCAGGTAAAGCTCTTCCACGATATTGTCGCTCGTTTTCTTGCTGGCGGCAAGCTGTGCTGGCCGGGCGGTATCCTGCGACAGCTTGCGATTGAGCGCCGGCGAATTCATCAGGTGCAGCACTTGCGGAGTAGTGGATTCCGTCTTGCGCTCGCACGGCGGATCTTGATTGGGGTCCGGCCGGCCAAACGTGTCCAGGAAGATCGACGACGCGCGATGCGTCCACATCTGCGCGGCCCGCGACCCAGCCGGCATGGCCGCGAAGCTCTCCTCCGTGCCCAGCACGTCGTTGACGGCGTCGAGCAGGACCTCCGCCCGCATCCGCTGCCGGTAGTAGCGCGAGAAGTTCTTGAGGTCAGACACATTGCGCTCCGTCGGCCGCGAACTCAGGGCGAACACGTGCGACAACATGATCTTGCGAACCAGCTTCTTGATGTCGTAACCCTGTCGGCGGAAATCGTCGGCCAGCGCGTCGAGCAGCGGGCCATTCGACGGCGGATTGGTCGCACGGATATCATCTACCGGCTCAACCAGTCCTTGCCCCATGAGCTCGGACCAGACGCGGTTGGCCATGACCTTCGCGAAATAGGGGTTGGCCTTGTCCGTCATCCAGTCGGCCAGCACCTCGCGCGGATCATCGTCCGGACCGAGGGTCAACGACTTGCCGGCCAATGTTTTTGGCGCGACGGCGGCGCCCGTTCGGCCATGCTGCAATTGACCGGCATTCATCGTGAAAATGATCTCCTCGCCGCCGGAGATCGGCGGCGACAGCCCGCCCTTGTGCCCGACACGCGCGAAGAACGCGGCAAAGCCAAAGAAATCGTCCTGGCTCCAGACCTCGAACGGATGATGATGGCACTTGGCGCATTCCAGGCGAACTCCCAGGAAGAGCTGGCTGACCGAGGCGCCGATTTCCACGGCGTCGGGCCTGTCGCGGAAGATCACCGTCGCACCGTGTCGCCAGGTGCTGCCCTGGGCGGCAACGAGTTCGCGGGCGAACTGGTCATACGGCTTGTTCTTGCGAAATGAATCGCGTAGCCAGGCATCGAGGTTCCAGACGGCCTTGATGCCGACGCGATATGGATTTGGCCGGATAAGATCTGCCCACTTGTTCGCCCAGAAATCGGCGTACTCCGGCCGCTCCAGCAGGCGATCGATCAGCCGCGCACGCTTGTCGGGAGACCTGTCGGCAAGAAAGGCCTGCGTCTCCGCCGGCGTCGGCAGCCGGCCGATCGCCTTCAGATAGGCGCGGCGATGAAACGTCGCCTCGTTCGCTGGCGGCGACGGCAGAATGCCCAGCAGCGGCAGCTTTTTCCAGACCAGTTCATCGATGTCATTCTGTCGCGGCAGCTTTCGATAGGCCTCGTCCGGAACGTCGCCCGGCAGTGGGATGGTCACGGTGCAGACGGCGATGTTGTTCATGTAGCGGGCCATGATGGCCGCCTCGCCTGGTAAGCCGCCGGACCTGACGATCCCCTCGCCGGCCACGGCAGCAACGGTCGTATCGTTGGATTGAAACGCGCTGCCTTCGGTGACGTCGCGGCGGCTGCCATCAGAATACTCGGCAATAACTCGAAGCTGAAAACCCTGCTTGGCAGCCAGGCGTCGGCCGGCCGGTTCGGTGATGACCCGGACGATCCTGGGCGCATCCGCCGGCGTGCGCGGCGCTCCCGCCCGAATCCAGGCACGCAGCATTTCGTAAGGCGGACTGCCGACCTCGAATCTCTTGCCGCCGCCGTGCGGCATCTGCCCCGCCGGCTTGCTCAGCAACATGCTGTGCTCCGGCGCCGCCGGCAGCACTCGGCGGCCGCGCGATTCATGGATCAACGAGGAATAGTCAAAATCGGCATCGAAACCCAGCAACGACAGAGCGAAGCCATTCTGCCCGCGCGATTTGCCGTGACATGGCCCGGAGTTGCAACCGAAGCGCGTCAAGATCGGCTGCACGTCGAACTCGAACGTGACCGGCTTGCGCGGTATCGCAGGGGACGGCGCACCGGCATGCGCCGGCGCCAAGGCACATGACCAGGCAATGACTCCAAGCAACACGGATTCTTTCATGCGCGAAGTCTCGCGTCAATCGTTGCCAGGGATTTTCGGCCAGAGCGATCGTAGCCAGTTTACCAGCCAGGACGAGAAAAAGAAAGCGGCGGCCGGCACAATGTCACCACGTCATCGTGTAACCATTGCTTTTGTCCGCGCCATCGATCTAATTGACGGTGCGTCGCTTCATGTCTCCACGAAAGAGAGGTTGCACCATGCGCTTCATCGTCGTCGCAGTCACATTGCTGGTCCTGCACGGGACCGCGCCGGCCCAGCAAAAGGACCTCGTTGCCAAGGGCAAGATCGAGCTTGCCAGCCACACTTACAAGATGAACGTCGGCTCCCTGTATCACGTCAAGGTCGAAGGCAAGGGATTTCAGCCGTATGCGCTGATTCAGTCGGGGTTCTTGCCGTTCTTCGCCGCCGGCAATGCTGCGGAGCGCAACACCTTTCAATCGTATTATGCCCCAAAGGAGTCCAAAGAGTATCGCATTCTCATCATGCCCAACCTGTTCGGGGCAGGTGAGCTACCGGCAGGGCCGCTGGATTACACACTCTCCGTCAAGCCCATCGCCCTCGGCAAGGCGATTGTCAAGGCGGAGGGCAAATGGACGGACGACGACCCACTGTACACGGCCAGGTTTCCTTTCGGCAACCAGGAGCGCAAGACGCACTTCAAGGCGTATCCCCTCAAGATGAAGGCCGGCAACCTGTATGTCATCGACCTGATTCGCAACAACGAGCAAAACACCGACCCGTATCTGTTCCTTGAAGGGCCTGATGGCAAGGTGGTCACCCAGGACGATGACGGCGACGGCAATCTCAATTCACGCATCATCTTCCCAGCCAAGCAGGACGGCAATTATCGAGTGATTGCCACCACACTGTCCCCGGCGACAGGCGATTTCACGTTGACGGTTCGCGCCGGAACCACGGGCAAGCATGCAGAGTGATGAATGATGAACGATGAATGATGAACGGAACGCAAGGACTGCTGATCGGACAGCCTGGTCAGCGCGCTACTTCCGTTCATCATTCATCTCTTCCAGGTAGCGTAATGATGCGCGAGCCACGTTGACTGCGTCATGGCCATGCCGGCTCAATTCGACGTGGACGCCGCCAGCATAGCCGATCTCGGTCAATGTCCGCAGCACCGGGCGGAAGTCGATTTCCCCCTCGCCGAACATCACGTGCTCGTGAATGCCGCGGCGCATGTCCTCGATGTGGATGTTCCAGAGCCGGCCTTGCCAGTGGCGCAGATGATCGGCAACCGGCGTCTCCCCCTGGCAATGCAGATGTCCGATGTCGATCGTCAAGCCAAAAGCAGGGTGATCGACCCGCGCCGAGAGCGCAGCGAAACGGTCCATGGTATCGATGAGCATGCCGGGTTCCGGCTCGAAGGCCAGACGGACGCCCTTGCTTGCGGCGTATTCGCACAATTGCAGGCAGCCGCTGGCCAGCCGGTGCAAATGATCGGCGAACGGCAGGGTCTCGCGCGGCGCTCCCGACCAGAAGCTGACGGCGTCCGCTTGAAGCACGTGCCCGACATCCACGGCACGACATAGAAAGTCAAGCCGCCGTTGCCGGTCCGCCGGGTTGCTGCTCAGCAATGTCGGCTGGTGCTTGTTGCGCGAGTCGAGCAAAAAGCGGGCGCCGGTTTCAATCACACAGGAGAGAGAAAGCTTGTCCAGCAGCTTTCTGGTCTCGGCGAGCCGCGACTCCAGGTTCGGCTCGAACGGATTGAGATGCTGATAATCCAGAGTGATGGCGACGCTCTGGTAACCCAACTCGGCGAGAATTGCGAGCACGTCTTCGAGTCGATGGTGGGCGAAACCGTTGGTGTTGTAGCCGAAGCGCAAGATTGGTTCCTCTCGCCGACCTTTCCACGATTGTAACCCATTTGGCCATCGCTACAAAGAAGCTCGTCCATCGACGCGCGAACTTGTCCGTCGTACCAAGCAGTGTGCGGCGCAACCAGCCCCGAGGAGAATTCAATGTCGCGATTGTGTATCCTTGTCAGCCTCATCGCCACCGGTCTGCTCACCAGCGTTCGGGCACAGCGTCCCGTTGAATTGTCCATTCAGGGCGACATCGTCAAGCATCTGGATGAAATGCGGCCCGAACTGGTGACCATCAATCAGGAGATCTGGACGCTGGCAGAGATTGGCTTGCAGGAGCATCGGTCGGCTGCGCGCCTGGTAGGAACGCTCAAAAAGGCCGGCTTCAAGGTCAAGGAGGGCGTGGCCGACATGCCGACTGCATTTGTCGCGGAGTACGGATCCGGACAGCCCATCATTGGCATCCTCGCGGAGTATGATGCGTTGCCGGAACTGTCGCAGCAAGCCATCGGCTCGCGCAAGCCGGTGCCGGGACAATCGGCGGGGCACGGCTGCGGTCACTGCGCCCTGGGAACCGCAGCGGTGGGCGCGGCCATCGCTGTGAAGGAAGCGTATGACCGACACAAGTTGAAGGGAACCATCCGCGTTTATGGCACACCGGCGGAAGAGACGCTCATCGGCAAGTTCTTCATGCTGCTGGCCGGGCTGTTCGATGACCTGGCCGTATGCCTGCACTGGCACCCGGGCTCGCAAAACCGCATCACCTACAGCACATCGAAGGCGTGCGTGTCGGCCAAGTTCACCTTCAACGGCGTGGCCGCCCACGCTTCCGGCAGTCCCGACAAGGGCCGCAGCGCTTTGGACGGTGTTGAGTTGATGAACGTCGGCGCCAACTACATGCGCGAGCACATCAAGGAAACCAGCCGCATCCATTATGTGATCACCAATGGCGGCGGACAGCCAAATGTCGTTCCGGCCACCGCTCAGGCCTGGTACTTTGTCCGCGCCAACCGGCACGACGCCGTGGTCACGCAATTTGACTGGCTCAAGGAGATCGCCGAGGGCGCCGCCAAGATGAGCCGTACCAAGGTGCAGCATCGCATCGACTCGGAGTGCCACGAGTTGCTGCCAAACCTGCCATTGTCGAAGTTGATTCTCAAGAATTTCAAGAAGGTTGGCCCGCCGGGCTTCGATGACGCCGACCGCGACCTGGCGCGGCAGCTGCAAACCGCGCTGCGTACCGACTTTGGCCTGAAACTGAAGAAGCCGCTCAATGATACGATTGAAGAACTGCCCGCCAAGCCTTACGAGGACGGCGGTTCGACCGACGTCGGCGACGTGAGCTGGCACGTGCCAACGGGCGGCCTCTCGACCGCGTGCTTCGCGGCCGGCAGCCCCGGGCATAGCTGGCAAAATGTCGCCGCCATTGGTTCCCCCATCGGCCACAAGGGCATGCTCGTCGCCGCCAAGGTGCTCGCCCTCACCGCCGTGGATCTCATGCAAGACGCCAGGGCAATCAAAGAGGCTCGGGCCGACTTCCAAGAACGCATGAAGGATCGCAAGTACTTGACAATCGTGCCCAAGGGACAAAAGCCGCCGAAGGCAATCCGCTGAAGCAGCAAATCACAGCGCAGTGCAGCACTATTGCACATGTCGGCGACCTCGCGACTCTTGCGGGATCAATGTTTCGTCGGAGTTGCCAGGTGACCGCTGTTCGCAAATCATTTGCGCACAACCAGATGTAGTACAGGGATCTGGAAGAACCAAATCGCTCTGTTTTGGCACTGGATTCGCACGCAGGTTGGTGGGGTATTCAAGGATGGGCCTGGTTGTTTTCGTACCTGGCGGAAAAGTGGTCATGTTCACATCCACCGCGGCCCCATCGACGTTTCGAATTCGGTGTCGGGCCGGGATCGACAAGTTCGATCGGCCGTGCCGCTTTCATGCGGCGAGGAAGCTGTCGGTTCTCGACCGCTGCATGGAGGGAGATGCCGATATCGCCTGGCGGCGTGACGACGCCTTCGATGTGTTTGTCGGACGCCTGCGGCTGGCAACGGTGCGCGGAACCCCGCTTGACCGGATGACTTTCAGTAATCTGCTCCATCAACTTCGCCGCTGAGTCGCCCCGGCTCACGCCTTTTGCATCTTGCTCTGCCATTCATCAAGCAGATGCCCGATGTTCTTGAATGAGAAATCGATGTTGGCGAGTTCGAGGCCAATCTCGGTGGCCTTGGCGAAGTCACCGGCCTCGGCGTATCCCTGGGCCAGTTGAAACATGATTTCCTTGCGCAGGGCATCATCGCCGGCGTTGAGGTATTGCAGCGCTTCCTCGAAGTTTCGTTGCGCAAGCCGCCAGTTGTTGCGATTCTTGAAGCAGTAGCCGAGGTAAACCAGCGATTTGCCGAGCAGTCGTGGATCACTGCGACTGGCCTGCAGTTCGCGGATGGCCTCGTCCACGGCGCCGCCGCGCAACAGTCGCATGCCCATCTCGAAGCGATGGATCATCTCGGTCGGGTAACGGTCGGCTTTCTTGCGAAACAGCTCCAGCTCGCGGGAGTTGATTTCGATGAATAGCTTGGCACGAATGTTCAGCATCTCTTCATTGGCAGGATCCTTACGCAGTTTTTCCTCGGTGAGAGCCAGGTCCTGCTTGAAGGGCTCGATATCCAGTTCAGCGAGGGCGAGCACGATCTCGAAATTGTTGCCGGTGGCCTTGGCTCCCTCGCGCAGGGCCTCGCGCGCCTTGTCGAATTCTTCGGCACGGCGATAGACCGTCGCGAGATGCAGATACGAATTCGGGTTAGCCGGATCGGCCTGGATGCGGGCGCGAATGCCGGCCGTTTCGCGGGCGCAGCGCGATTCGCTGGCGTTCGGGCCGGCGCCGAGCGGCGTTTCCGGGGCCGTCGCCTCGACGGCGGCCACGGACGATTCAGTCTCCTCGCCCCGCTGGATTGCTTCTTCGTAGCGTCCCTTCGCGATGGTCGCGGAGGCAGCCAGGTCCTTGGCCTTGTGCTGCGCCTCCAGGTCGCGCGGGTCGGCCTTGCGCACAAGGCTCCACAAGGCAATGGCCTGTGTAAAATTGCCACGCTTCTCGTACAGCCTTGCCAGGGCGCGGTTCACGTTCGGGTCATTGCCATCCTTCTGTCGAGCCTGGTCCAGCGTCCAGATGGCCAGGTCGATCAGTTCCAGGGCCGCAAACGACTCTGCCATGATGAGCTGGGTGCTCACGTCCCAGGGATTGGAGACGAGGATCTGCTCGGCATGCTCGAGGACGCCAATGTGGTCTTCGCGCCGCCGCGCCTTGCGCAGCCGCATCTTGGCTGGGAGTGTACTGACTGCTGCCAGCGAACTGCCGCGCATGTTGTTCTGATACTTGGATTTCACGGTCTGGCGAAGGGTCTGGCGATAGATGATGCTCGCCGGATCGAGCTTGCAGCAAGTGAGCAGCAGCTGAATGCCGTAATCATGGTTGCCTGTGGTGATGACCTGGTTGGCCCGCTCAAACTGGCCCGCCGCCACGCGGCGCTGCTCGGCGGTCAAGCGGGGCAAGCGGGTTGGAAGTCGCTCAGGCATGCTGACAATGTCCTTGCTGGGATCATCGCACCGAAACGCGCGGCTCGGCTCAATCGTCTACCTAGGCTATCATACACCGCCCAATGGGAAAGGGCACGGGACTCGCCGATTCAGCGCCCGCGGTCCCGGCGAACCCTTGCAGGGGGCGCTTCATTCGTCTTATACTCATGACAACAGTTTCCGGAGGTCATCCACCAAGGGTCATGAAAACCATGCGATCATTGTGCCTTGTGCCTGCCCTGGTTCTTTGTGGATTCATGCTGGCGTTGCCACGCGGCGGCACGCAGGAGACGCGCTTGCCGAGCGCCGACGACGTGAAGGCGTTGCAAGCGAAGTTTCGCAAGGAGCGTGACAGCCTCGTGCAAAACGGCGGCGCCAGGCGGTTTCTGCCCGTGCTGCTGGACAGGGCCAACGAGTTCGGTAAGCGTGCGGACGACGCCTTGACGGCCGGCCGGTTCCTTCAGGCGAGCGAGTTGTTCCGCCAGGCACGCTGGCAGTTGCCCTACCAGTCGCCGCAGGTGCCCGACAATGTGCAACGCATTCTCGGCAACCTGCGCCTGCGCCACGGCCAGGAGATCTACGACGTTGCCTTCAGTCCGGATGGCCGGCGCCTGGCCACCGCCAGTCGTGACCGCACCGTCAAGATCTGGGACATGGAAAACGGTCACGAACTCCTGACGTATGCGGGCCATGGCGACAGCGTCCGTTCCGTGGCCTTCAGTCCCGACGGCAAACAAATCGCATCCGCCGGCGGCGAGGCGGACATCAAGCTCTGGGACCCGAACACCGGCAAGGACGTGCGCACCATCAAGGGCAAGGGCGCTTATGTCACGAGTCTGGCATTCAGCAGCGACGGCAAGTACCTCGCCGTCAGCAACGACGACAAGGCCGTGCGACTGTATGAGGTTGCCAGCGGCGACCTCAAGCGCGAGATGAAGGACTTTCGGCTCATGGTGCAAAAGGTGGCCTTCAGCCCCGATGGACAGATTCTGGCCGCTGGCGTCGGCGACGGCCAGCTACGGCTCTGGGAGTATCCCAAGATCGTCGAAAACGTCAACCACCCGGAGTACTGGGCCCGCCAGGATTTCAACGGCGCCAGCTACCACGTCGCCTTCAGTCCGGACAAGCGTACGCTGGCGCGATGCGGGCCGGACGGGCTCAAACTTTACAACACGCCAATCCCCGGCTCGGGTATCGTCGTCAGCGGTCATCGCCTCTTAATTCCCACGCCGGCCAACAATCCGCTGCAGCGCTTCACCTGCGCGGTCTTCAGCCGTGACAACAAGACGGTCTTCACCGGCGGACTCGACGGCCTCATCCGGTTGTGGGACCCTGAGACAGGGCAATCGCTAGGCGTCTACAAGGGACACAATGGCGCGATCCGGGCGCTGGTCTTCCATCCGGCGGGAACGCAGCTTGTCTCCGCCAGCGCGGACTATACCGTGCGCGTCTGGCCTTTTGACATTGTCCTGCAAGCCCGTGACTTCAGCGGGCATCAGGGCCCCGTCTGGTCGGCAGCGCTGAGCCCGGATGGCCAGCGCATGGTATCGGCCAGCGCCGACAAGACCGTCAAGATCTGGGACCTCGTCAGCGGCAAGGTTGCCCACACGCTGGAGGGCCACGACGCCGGCGTCACCGTCGCGCTGTTCAGCCCCGATGGCAAGACGGTGCTCTCGGCCGGCGGCGACAAGATGCTCCGTCTCTGGGATGCCGACACCGGCAAGGCGATCCGCGTCTTCAAGGGGCATGACGGCACGGTGACGGCTATCGACTTCAACCATGATGGCTCGCGCATTGTCTCGGGAAGCGTGGATCTCAAGATCAAGGTCTGGGAGACGGGCAGCGGCAAGGAACTGGCCAGCATCGAGACGCCTGCAGTGATCGCCGCCATCGCCTTCAGCCCGGACGGCAAGCAGTTCGCCTCCGGGCATGTCGATCAGATGATCCGCCTGTGGGACGCGGCCGGCAAGGACCTGAAGGATGTAAAGGAGCAAGCGAACTGGCTGGCGCACGGCATCGCCGTCAGCGGACTGTCATACAGTCCGAACGGCCAGTATCTTGCTTCGTGCGGCGCGGACCATCTCGTCCGCGTCTGGCCACTGGTCACGCCGGGACAGTCGCCGATTCCGCTGTCAGGGCATAGCGGGCCGCTCAGTTCGATCGCCTTCCGCAATGACAACCAGCACCTGGTGTCCGCCGGGGCCGATCACATCGTCAAGCTCTGGAAGATCGAAGGGGCCACCGGCAAGGAGACGCAGAACTTCCGCGGGCACACCGACTGGGTGACGTCGGCCGCCTTCAGCAAGGACGGTTACTCCATCGCCTCGTCGTCGGTCGATCGCAGCATCAAGGTGTGGGAGATAACCAGCCGCGAAATTCCGCTGCTGGCCGAGCACACCGGCGCTGTTCAGGCCATCGCCGTCAGCCCGGACGGCAAGTTCATCGCCTCCGGCGGCACTGACCGGTCCATCAAGATCTGGGACCGTGAAACGGGGGCGGAGAAGCTCACGCTTCATGGCCACACCGACAATGTGCTGTCAGTCGCCTTCATGTCGAGCGACAAGCTTGTGTCTAGCGGCGACCAGAATGATCGCAGCATCAAGCTCTGGGATCTGAAGACAGGCAAAGAGCAGCCGTTGCCGCCGATCTTCAAGAATCTGATCAATCCCGTGCCGTTACTCGCAGTCCCGCCCGGTGGCAAGAAGATCATGGCCTGGGTTCCCGGCAACGAACGTTACACCTCGGTGACGGCATTCGACCCGGCCGCCGGCGTGGAATTGTTCACGTTCAACGATCCTCCCAAGGGGGCGCCGCCGCGAAACATCTATGCCATGGCCTTCACTCCGAGGTGCGAAAAGGCTGTGCTGGGCGGCAAGGATGGCAGCGTCCGCATATTTGACCTCGACAAGAAGGGCGAAATCGTCCCTGGCGGCGACTGGTTCGTTTTTGACAAGGGCGTCGGCCTCGGCGATCTCGCCTTCACGCCCGACGCCAAGAAGCTGATCGTCGGCAGCGAGGCGGGCGAATTGCGCATCTTCCAGATCGATGGGCGCAAGCTGTTGCACGCTTTCAAGGGGCACAAGCAGCGCATCGGCGTCTGCCAGGTGTCGGCCGACGGCAAGCGCTTCGCCACCGCCGGCTTCGACAACATCGTCAAACTCTGGGACGTGGACACCGGCAAGGAGCTGCGCTCCTGGAACATGCACATGCTGGTGCAAGAACGCTCTGCCTTCGTCTACAACATGGCCTTCACTCCCGACGGCAAGGCACTGGTCACCGGCAACGCCAATTCCAGCTTGTTCATATTGGATTTGCCTTGAACCGCAAAATCATGGATAATTCACCAGGTCTGGCTCGTTCCAGGCAAGGCGTGAGGGCGCACCGGCCTGGAGGCCTAACATTTGAGGAAACATCATGCCCCGGATCATCGGCTGCCTTGCTATACTTTCCTTTGGCCTGGCGATGCACCACGTGGCGGCCGGCGAGTCCAAGGAGGATGTCAAGGAGGCGTTGCAGGCCCTGCAGGACTACATCGGTTCCTGGAAGGGCAACGGCGCGCTTGAAAGCGACCGCACGCTCTGGAAGGAGAACACCAACTGGGGCTGGCGCTTCAAGGGCAAGGACGCCTGGCTGACGCTTGACTTTCCGGTGTCCAAGCATTTCAAGAAAGGCGAGATGCGCTTCCTCCCCGACAAGGAGGCATACCAGCTCACGCTCGTCGACCTGAAGGACAAGAGGCTGATCTTCGAGGGCAAGCTCAAGAGGACGACTCTGACGCTGGAGCGCAAGGACGCGGAGTCGAAGGAGACGCAGCAACTCAAGATGAATCTCGCCGGCGGAGGCGTTCGCTCCATCTACACCTACTCCGTCAAGCCGGAGAACCGCACGCTCTACTCCAAGCGCTGGCAGGTCTCGTTCACCAAGGAAGGCGAGAGTTTCGGCACCGCTCAAAAGAAAATCGAGTGCATTGTCACCGGCGGCCTGGGCACGATGCCCGTGAGTTTCAACGGCGTGACTTACTACGTCTGTTGCAGCGGCTGCCGCGACGCCTTCAACGAGACTCCGGAGAAGTTCGTCAAGGAGTTCTTGAACAAGAAGAAGGGCAAGTGACCTGGCTCGTTCGCGTGCTAGCGCTTGACCGCCAACACCCAGGTCAGGCTCTTGCCGTCGGCCACGACATGCACTGGCGTGAGCCGGCCAGTTGCCGTGTCCACCCGATAGACAATCAGCTTGCCGTTGCCCTCGCCGGCGCCGAAGACATAGCGGCCGTCCGGATCGATCTCGACAGAGCGCGGCGTCTTCTCCGTCGGCGTTTGTCCGAGGGGCGTCAGCTTGCCGGATGCTGCATCGATGGCGAAGCCGGCCAGGCTGTCGTGTCCGCGGTTCGAGACCCAGACAAACTTGCCGCTCGGATGCACCTTGACCTCGGCCGTGCTATCCTTGCCTGACTTCTTGTAGTTGGCGGGCAAGGTGGACAGCGTTTGCGATGGCTTCAAGCCATTCTTCGGGTCGAACTCATAACCGGTGATGCTGAGACCTGTTTCGTCCGACGAGAAAGCAAACCTGCCGTTGGGATGAAACGCCAGATGCCGCGGTCCCGCCTTGTCGGCGCCGCCGGGGGCCTTGCCGGCCTCCGTCAACCTGCCCGTTTCGCCATCAAACCGAAACTGATAGACAGCGTTCGGTTCGACGTGTGGCACAAAGACGAAGCGATTGTCCGGACTGAGCGCGATGTTGTGAGCCGTCTTGGCTGTCGTCACTGTCTGCACCGGCGGCGAGATGATCTTGCCGTCGTCATCGATGCGGTGCACCACGACCTTGCCTGCGGCATACGACGCGGACAGCAGCCAGCGGCCGGTGCGGTCCGTGCCGACAAAGGCCGCGTTCTCGCCCTTGGGCAGTTCCACGGTGCTGATGAGCTTGAGTTTTCCAGTCGCCGCATCGAGAGAAAAACTGGCCAGCGCGCTGGTGCTGCGCAGTGAAGCCAACAGGTATTTTTTGCGCGGATCGACCGCCAGGGAGCCTGGCGTGCCATCGACGGCGACGGCATCGCTAGCGGTCAACGTACCGTCCCCGGGGTTGAGCCGATAAATCTGAATCTTCTGCTCGGGGGCCATGGAGACGTAGAGAAACGTTTCGGCATGTGCGGCCATTGGAACACCCAGCATGAGAGCCAAGATCAATCGCATCGGTGGTTCTCCGCGACGTCTCATGTCAAGACACCGGCGCCCGCATACGCAGATTGCAAGACGCGTGTCCTGCTGGTGTACGAAATGAGGGGCGAGTTTCCCACCATCTGACCATTGCTTCTTGGAACGTGTGACGCGCGTGTCATGTGACCGCGTCGTTCCGGCGGGTGTAAGAGCGGTCTGCGAGATCACTACGGGCGCGGCGTGCGTGCCGGTGGAGGCTCGGCGGTCTCGAAGGGGTCATGTGCAGTCGCCGCATCGGTGAACAGGCCGTAGACGCGGCGGACCTGCGCGAAACTGTCCGCCGGAGGAATGGGAACAAGGCAGGGAGCGAAGCCAGCCTGACGCAGTTCCGCTTCGCAGTCCATGGCGGCGACGACATAGCGCGGTCGTTCGCCGGCTGGCGGCAGGCCGCGCGTCGTCCAGGCGCTCTTGATGGCGCGACGCGTGTAGAATCGTGCGCGGGCGGCCAGGTTCTGAAAGATACGCACGTCCGCCCCGGACTCGACCGCGTGGTTCAGCGCGAGAAAGAGTTGCGTCTCTTGACGATACGTATCGGTGCGCTTCAGCCACCGGGCATGGACGTAGCCGTAAACCGTCCAGAGCAACACAAAGAGTGAAATCAGTGCCAGACGTTGCCGCCCATGGATACACGCCTGGCCTGCCAGAACGGCCAGGCCGGCGCTGAGCGTACCGACGATGGCGATTTCCCAAGCGATTGCCGATCCCAGCCGCGCGTGCAGCGCTGCACCGGCGACCGAGGGCAACGCCAGCGCAACCGTAAACAACAACCGGCGTGCACGCCAGTGCCGCAGGCGGGAAAACTGCCTGACCCACCAATGCAGGCCTTCGGCGGCCCAGAAGGCGCATGGCGGCAACGCATGGATCAAGTAATGGTGATGCTTGCCGCGCGAGCAACTGAGCAGGACCGCCGGAACGAGCAGCCAGATCCATAGCAGGCGATCCAGCCCGGCCACGCGGCGTGCCTGCTTGAACGATGACCACAAACCCGGCATCATGGCCAGTGTCCATGGCAAGACCTGCCAGGGCAATGTGCTTGCATAGTACCACGCCGGCTGACTGAAGGTCAGACCGTGAGCGGCCCGGCCCAGCGAGTGCTGCCACCAGGTCGCCATTGCCTCCGGATGCACCTGCATGACGAGCAGGGGCCAGGCTGCGGCGAGGGCAATGAAAATAGCCCAGCCGGTGGGATTCAGCAGGAACCGCCAGACCTGACGAGAGCGTTGAGTCAGCGCCCAGCAGATGCAGATCGCCAGCACCAGCGCTGCGCCGAAGAAGATTCCTTTTGCCAGGTTCGTGAGGCCGAGGAGCACAAAGAATATCAGCGACTGGCGGCGTGCCGCGGCTGGATGGATGCAGAGCGTCGTTTCATGGCGGACAAATACACACAGGCAAGCGCTCGTCAGCAGCCAGAGATAGATATCGGCCTCGGCCAGGCGCGCATAGGTAATGAACCAGACCGAGGTGGAGACGATGAGCCCCACGAGCAATCCAAAATTCCGGCCGCGCAGCCGAGCCGCCAGGCTTGCCAGCAGCAACACCCCCAGAATCCCGCACGCGCCGGACGGCAACCGGGCAACTCGCTCGTCGATGCCGCCGCACAGCCAGCCGAGCGCGGCGATCGCCCAGTGCGCCAGCGGCGGCTTCTCCAGCCACGGCTCGCCGCACAGTGTCGGCGTTAGCCATTGCCCGCTGGCCAGCATCTCGATGGCGCCCTGGACTACGGGCGCTTCATGCGAGGTCAAGGTGCGCGCGGAGCCAAGATGCCAGAAGATCAAACTGCCGGCGAAGATCGCCAGGATAGACAAAGATCGCCAACCAAGGCCTGTCGGCGTCGCGAGCGAGGATTGAGCGTTCATTTTTTTCCTCGACGGAGACCGTCCCACGCAGAAGGTGTATCCGAGATCAGGCCGCTTGATCCAGTTCCTGTCGAACAGCAGCCTCGGCGAAGACTTCCGAGGTGGCTCGGCCTTTCTTGCCGCGCACGCCCAGGCTGACCAGCACCGAGCGGCGTAACTGCCGCAGGTGGACCGCAAACATGCGATGCAGCTCGATCCAGGCGGGACGCCGGCCGGTTTCGCCCAGCAGCCAGGCCTGGTCCGGGCGATGATGTTGAATGTGTTTCGACAGGTGATACAGGTCAGCCTGGATCAAGTTGCGCAAGGCGGCCTGCGCCAGCCCGCTGCGGGCCATGCGCTCGTTCCAGAGTCCGAAACTGACCTGGAAATCGATCAGGTAAGGCAGGCCATCGTCACCGACGAGGATATTCTCGCGCTTGTGCAGATCGACGTAAGCGAGATTGCGTCGGTGCATTTCGCGTAGCAAGGCCAGCAACGCTGGAAAAAAATCATCGCCGGGCCGTTCCTTGCGGGCCAGCGGATGGGCGGCGATGAATTCGTGGCCCATGGCGTTTTCCAGCCATCGACCGCCGCTGAAGATGGGCCCGCACGCCGGCGCTACGCCCGGCAGGCCTGCCAGCCGGCACAGTGCCAGCGCTTCGCGCCGGGCCAGGCGGCGTCCCAGCCAGGAAGTCGGCACGCCGAATATGGGCTGCACACGATTGAACTTGCAGACCACGCTGCGGCCGGCGCCCTCATAGCGCGCGGTTGCCGCCCACGAATCGTGCTTGTAGATCTCCGCACGCGCGAAGCAGGCGCCATCGATCATGATTTCCAGTGGCGGATCCTGCTTGCCCAGAGCACGAAGCAAGGCCGGACGTGGTTTTGACGTGTGCCGCATGAGAAGATCCGGAATGACTCCAGTCAAAGAAGAGTTCGGCCGCTCAAGCGCGGCGGGCCATAGCAGATGTCGACGCTCGATACAACGTGAAGTGCCTGCGCGGAGTTGCGCCAGAGTCGACCGACAAGCCGAACGCGCGAGGCTGGGTCGCCTGCCGGTGCCGCGCTGATCGGGGTAAATCGCGCAAGCCATGCAGATGGGTTTGGCACGAGGTGTCAACCAGTGGCGAGTGTCAACCGAGGCTCGGCTGACTGGAAAGCCTGGCATACAGGGCACTAACTTAAGATGATTGTTTCGTAGGTCCCTGAGCAGCGGTCGGCGGTGGGAGGGCGAGGCTCCTGCCGAGCCGTGGAGCGACAATAAGCAAGCGGGTTCACGGCTCGGCAGGAGCCTCGCCCTCCCGAAATTCGGTCCATCCACTGCTCAGGAACTTATGAATTGGCCAACTAGCGCCGGTCGTCCAGCGTCTGGCAAGCGAGATGGAGACGACGTTGTTCGCCGGGGGTAAGGTAGGAATCCGCGGCCAGCTCGCGGGTGTCGCGCAGCCAGCGCTGGGCCTGTTGTTGCCGGGCCAGGTCTCGCCAGATGAGGTGGAGGTACCAGCAGGGCCGGGCCTGCTCGGGCTCGAGGTTATGGGCGCGAATCAAGTCGGCTGCGGCCTTGAAGTAAAGACCTTCTGCCGGCAACTCCCCGTTCTGAGACTCGGCAGTCGAGCGCCGGGCCAGCCAGTACAGGCCCAGGCCGCGCTGCAAGTGAATCTGGTAGTCGTCCTCGCGGCCCTCGGCGAGTTCGACGAGCCTGCTATGAGCATGAACCAGCAACGGCAGCATCTTTTCGCCTCGCTCCTGGGCGACGGCGGCGAAGCGTTCAAACTCGTCGCGCGCTTCCGGAAGGCGTTTCAGCTGCATGAGCAGCTCGGCATACTGGGCCCGCAGGCTGACATGATTGGGATGGTCGGCGATGTGCTTGGCCAGAAAATGACAGGCGCCAGCCTCGTCGCCGCGCTCCAGGCAGCCCGCCGCTTGCGCCAGGTCGCTGACCGACTCCTGGGGATTGGCCGCAGTTGAGGCCGCCACGGACAACTCGTTCCCGGCACTGGCCAAGGCCAGCGCATTTGACCCAGGTTCAGGCAACAACACCTGGCAACCGGGGCCCAGTAACGCGACAGCCACGCACAGTCGGCGCATCATGTCAGCGCACTCCCTCTGAGATAACAGGCGCGCAAAAAGCCATCAAAGTTGCTATCGCCGGTCCAGCCTGGCAAATTGAATCAAAGATATCGATTGAAGGAGCTCACGGGCCCCGCTCGTGGTCGCTCCAGCCGTGCCAGGGAGTTTCCCAGGCCTGCCGGAATTACTGCCTTCGCGCAGCTTGCTTGCCCCTGTGGAACATCCGGCACAACCGGCAAACATTTCCTGAATTGACTGACTGGAATAGCCGATAAACCCAGCAGCCTTCGGCCATGCCGCGCGAAGGTGGGACATTTCATTCCGCGGGGGATTGCGGGTGCGAAAGCCGGTCACGAGCACGTTGACGGAGCAAGTGCTGGTACGCAGCCTGCCGGTGTGGCTGGCGCTGGCCATCGCCCTAGCTCTGGCGCCTGGCTGTACTCGGCACGTGTTCATGACGGAGAAAGTTTACGAGGACGCCACCAACCGGCTCTCTTACGACCTGGAGAACAATCCCACGGCGGGCGTAATGCCGATCAGCGCTCCGGTCGCGGCCCCGCCCACCGCCGATTTTCCCGAGCGTCCACCGCGCTTCATGACGCTACCCGAGGCCATCGCCATCGCCCTGGAGAACGGCAACGTCAGCAGCCAGGGCCAGGGCCTCTCTGTCGACGACCTCGTTGGTCTGGGGCGCGGCCCATTGAATGCGCAGAGCCAGCGTGTGCGCGTTCTTGCCCTGGCGCCGGCCATTGCCGAAACCAACATCGAGGCCTCGCTGGCCCGCTTCGATGCCAAGTGGATCACCACCGTCGGCTGGACGACGACGGACAACCTGGTCAATGGCCTGGCAGACTTTCAGAACGGCACAAGTGCGACCGTCAACTCCACGGTGGTCAAGGCTTTTGCCAGCGGCGGCATCATGAACGTGTCCGCCGGGGCGCTCAACCCCGGGCCATTCTCGGGCTCGTACACGAACCTGCGCAATCCTCCCAATGGCGTGATCAACAACGTCTATAACATGCCGATCACGGTTGGCTTCGAGCAACCATTGTGGCAGAACTTCGGCGTCGGCATCAACCAGTTGCTCAACCAGGTGGCGCCAAGTCAGGGCATCACCATGCCGGGCCAGGCGGCCGCCTATTTCAACAACAACAGCCGTCTGCCATTGACGCAAGGGCCAAGCTTCGCCGGCCTGGCCACGCAGGGTATCCTGCTGGCGCGGCTGCAGTTCGACCTGCAGCGCGCCGAGTTCGAGCAACAGATCAATCAACTTCTGCAAAACACCGAGGTCGCCTACTGGCGGCTCTACCAGGCCTATGGCCAGCTCTATAGCTGGGACGAGGCGCTCAAGACCGCGCTCACCGGCTGGCGCTTCACCAAGAGCAAGACCCAGCAGGAACTGGAAGGCACCGGCGCCCAGGAACTGTTCCTCACCCAGGCGCTCTATGAGGAATTCCGCGGCGAGCGACTGAAGGCGCTGGGCCAGGTCCTGGATGCCGAGCGCAACCTGCGCGGCATCCTGGGTCTGGCCAACGAGGACGGTTCGCGGATCGTGCCCATCACGGCGCCGACCGTCGCTCCCTATCAACCGAACTGGGAGGCCGCCGTGCAGGATGCCCTGGCGCTTCGCCCCGAACTGATCATGGCTCGCGAGAACCTTCGCAATCAGCAGTTCACCCTGGAAATCACCAAGAACTTCCTGAAACCGGATCTGCGGGCTACTGGCTTCATTCAGCCTACCGGATGGGGTACGCGGCTCGACGGCAACGGCACGATGAACGAGACGATCAATGGCACGGTCATCCCCAGGACCAGCAATGCCTTTCGGTCGCTGGCTCGGGCCGACTGGAACAACTGGACCGTCGGCATGACCTTGAACGTTCCGCTCGGCTGGCGGTTGGAGCACGCCGCCGTGCGATCGGCCCGCTTGCAGCTGGCCCAGGCTTACTACGTTCTCGAAGACCAGGAAGAAAAAGCCAAGCGTCTCCTCTCCAAGGAATATCAGAAGCTCAACGAGTTCTACCGACGCATCGAGATTGCCCGTGCCGAGCGCAAGGCCTACGAGCAGACAGTGAAGGCGTACTGGAAGCTGATCGAGACGCAGTTTGGCAAGCAGTTCAGTCCCGGCAACCAGGCCGTGGTGGATGCGGAACGTCGGCTGGCCCTGGCCCGGCTCAAGGAATATGAGGCCATCGCCGAGTACAACTCGACCCTGTGCCGCTTCGAGTGGTCCAAGGGAACCATCCAGCAGTACGACAACGTCGTGATCGCCGAGGGCGCCTTGCCACAGATGGTGCAGACGCGGGCCGTCGAGCATGAGCGGATGCGGAGCATGGCCCTGGTTCTTCAAGAACGGGATCGCGGTCCTGGTCCGGTTGATCAGCCCGGCATGGCCTTCCAGAACAGCCAGGTTCCCGTTGACGTTGCCGCGCCGCCCAGCGCCAATAGTACCAACCCCGATAACACCAGGCTGGAACCCATTCCGGTCCAGCCTCGTGAGTTGAAGAAGCCCGAGACGGTACCGCAGGCGCCTCGCGATATCAGCAATCCGGGGGCGGAACCAGTCAAGGACCTGGCCCCTGGCAAGCAACCGATGCAACCTGGCAATTCCAGCAACACCGGCAAGCCCGACAAGTCGGAAGCAGCCCCGAAGAGCTTGCCGGCACCGAAAGTTGATGCGGGTTCTCGCAAGCTGGAGATTCCCACTCGGCCCGTCGAACCTCCACAGGCTTCGCCTGGCACGTCGAATAGCAAACCGTCGAATGGCACGCCGTCGAATGGCACGCCGGGTACGATTGTGCTGCCGGAGGGCGACATTCCGGGGTTGTTCAATGTGCCGCAACGGCCGACAACGCCCGAGTCCGGCGGTCGGCCCATTGCCGCGCCGCCGACAACCGGCCCCGCACTGCCCGGTTCACCCATCGGTCCTCCTCCTCCGCTTGGCCGGCCGTGATCGAATCCAAGGCATTGACACCAGGGCGGACAACGGTTACGGAGCGGACACGCATCCCGGTCGACGGCTAGACACGAATGGACAGGTGAGCCGCCTGTCCTTGCGGGGATTGGCATGAAGTCCATCTGCTGTATTCTGGCGATCTTGACAGCGCTTGCCGGTTGCGGCAGATGGCGGCGCGAGCGTCAGATCGTGCCGTGCACGACCTGCTGCGTGGCGGTCGGCCAGCCGGCGCCGGAGATCACCGGGCAGGACATCGACGGCGCCCCGATCAATCTCAGCGACTATCGCGGCAAGGTCGTCGTTCTCGAATTCTGGGGACACTGGTGAACTGCGTGTCGCCGGATGTACTCGCACGAGCGGTCGCTCGAGCAACGTCACGAAGGCCGCCCCTTCGTCTTTCTGGCCGTCAACAGCGACGCCGATCGCACGCAAGTCAAGCAGATCCTCGCCGAGGAGAATCTAATCTGCCGTTGCGTCTGGGATGGCGGCGGCCCGGAGGGCCCGATCGCCACTCGGTATGGCGTTGAGCGCTGGCCGACCACCTTTGTGCTCGACGGCAACGGCGTCATCCGTTACAGCAACGTGCATGGCCCGGAACTCGACCAGGCCGTCGAAACGCTTCTACAGGAACTCGAACGCCGCCAGTGACGCGCGCCTACTTGCCGAGCCGCAACGGAATTCGCAAGAATTCCAGGAGCAGCGACGGCACCATCATGTCCAACGCTATTCTGTTCATCGGCCACGGCACTCGCGACCCCGAAGGCGTCGCCGAGTTCTTGCGCCTGGTCGAGCTCTGCCGCGAGCGCCGGTCAGGAGTGATCGTCGAACATGGTTTCCTGGAACTGGCCGAGCCGTCGGTCAGCGAAGGTATCGAACGCTGCGCGACGCGCGGGGCGACAGCCATTCAGGTGCTACCGAGTATCTTGCTCGAAGCCGGCCATGCGCGGCGCGACGTGCCAGCCGAGATCGAGCGTGGCCGGCAGCGTTTCCCAGACGTCGAGTTTCAACTCGCCACCCCACTGCGCTTGCATCCGCGCATCATCGACCTCTGCCAGTTACGCATCGAGCAAGCGACGTGCGACATCGAGCCCCGAGATGCGCAGTTGCTTGTGGTCGGCCGCGGCAGCACGGAGCCGTCCGCCAACGACGACGTCGGCCGTCTTGCCGCCGTGCTCGGCGAGCGACTGCACTTCGCCGACGCCTCGGCCTGCTTCATCGACCTGGCCCGGCCGGCGCTTGCGGAGGCGCTTGTGGGAACAGATTGTTTGGTCCGGCTGGTCGTCCTGTCATTTTTGCTGTTCACCGGAACGCTGGAGAAGCGTATCCGGCGGCAGATAGACGAGTTTGCCGCGATCCACGCCAGCCTGAAGATCATCTACGCCGGCTACCTCAACGCGCATCCGCTGCTCCTGGACGCGTTTCTCGAGCGTGGGGCTTGAACTGTCGCGAACAGAACCTGGTTCGCATCTACATGGACGGCTCACGAGAACGGTCAGGCGGGGCCGGCGATCATTTCCTCGGCCGCCGCACGTCCCTTATAATAAAGTCATCATGCCCGAAATCGTCGAACGCGTGACGGTGTTCTGCTTTGCCGCCAGCTATGTGCTGGCGCTGGCGATGGAGGTCTGGCATCTGCTGGCGCCGCGGCCGATTCAGCGCTATCTCGCGCTCGGCTTCGGCGGCGCAGGGTTGCTGGCGCACAGCATCTACGTCCTCGTCCAGCCGTTGCAACTGACGGCGCCGTTCGGTGCGCTGGTGTTTCTGGCGTGGATCCTGGCGGTATTCTATTTCTATGGCAGCATCCATCATGGCCGGCTGGCCTGGGGCGTGTTCGTGTTGCCGCTGGTGCTGGGGCTGATCGGCCTGGCGGAGGCCCTCGCGGACGGGCCAGGCGACAACCAGGACTTTCTGGCAACGTTGCTGTCGCCGCGCGGCGAGCGCTTCTGGGGCGCCCTCCACGGCGCACTGCTCTTGCTCGCCGGAGTCGGCATCAGCGTCGGCTTCGTTGCCAGTGTCATGTATCTCGTCCAGGTATATCGACTCCGTGCCAAGCTGCCGCCGGGGCAAGGCATGCGCTTGTGGAGCCTGGAGCGGATCGAGGAGATGAACCGCCGGGCCGTGCTTTGGGCTTTTCCGCTTCTCACAGCCGGGCTCATCGTCGGCATCGCATTGCAGATTCAAAACGGCGTGAGCATGAGCGACTGGAACAGCCCCAAGATCGTCAGCACGATCGGTCTGTGGCTGGTATTCGCGATCCTGCTGTATCTGCGTTACGGCGTCCACGCCCGCGGCCGCCAGGTGGCAATCCTGACCCTTGTTGCCTTCGCCGTCCTGTTGCTGGCCCTGGCCTCCCCCGTGCACCCTAGCCACGGAGGCGGGCCATGATGCTCCTGGTGGTCGGCTGCAATTTCAAGAACACTCCCGTCGAGGTGCGCGAGCGTCTGGCTTTCACTGGGCCAAGGCTGGCGCAAGCGCTCGACGAACTCAGCGCTCGCTACGGCTGCGAGGCGGTCATCCTGAGCACCTGCAACCGCGTGGAGATCTACCTGGCGCGCAATGAAGCCCTGGTGGCTCCGGACGCGGAACTGATCGCCGAATTCCTGCTGGAGTTTCACGGCATCCGGCAAGAAGAGGCGCGACCGGAATGGTATCATCACAGCGGCCTCGCCTCCGTCATTCACCTGTTCCGAGTCGTCGCCAGCCTGGATAGCCTGGTGATCGGCGAAGGCCAGATCGCCGGCCAGGTGAAACAGGCCTACGAGACCGCCCAGGAGCGGGCCGCCGTCGGACCGACCTTGCACGCACTGTTTCAACACGCGCGCATCGTCGCCAAGCGTGCCCGCACCGAGACGGGCATTTCGCGCGGCCACGTGTCCGTCTCCAGCCTGGCCGTCGATTACGTCCGCCAGGTGTTCGACCATTTCGGCGACAAGACGGTGCTGGTCATCGGCGCCGGCAAGATGGGCGAGCTGACCTTGCGCCACCTGAAGGACTTGCAGCCACGACAAATCCTGGTGGCCAATCGCAGTCCCGAGAAGGCCGCCGAAGTGGCTGGCGGTTGCGGCGGCCGCGCCGTCGCCTGGGACCAGCTCGACGACGCCCTCGCCCAGGCCGACATCGTGTTGAGCACGACGGGAGCGCCGGAGCCGATTGTCACACGCCGGCGCTGGAACGACGTGCTGGCCCGGCGCAGCGGCGGCACGGTCGTCATCCTGGACATTGCCGTGCCGCGCGACTTCGACCCGCGCATCCACGACGGCGACCGCACCTGCCTTTTCAACATCGACGACTTGAAGAAGATCCGCGAGCAAACACTCCAGGAGCGGGGCAAACATGTCGCTGCCGCCGAGGCCATCGTGGCCCAGGAACAGCGTCGCTTCCTGGCCAAATGGACGCAGCGCCAGCACGTCCCCATCATCGCCAAGCTGACGCGCGACTTCGAGGCACGCCGCCAGATCATCGTTCAGCAGCTGTTCCGCCGCCTGAACGGCAAGCTCGGCGACGAGGATCGTTCCTACATCGAGGGCGCCTTCCGCCTGTTGCAGAATCAATTCCTGCACGGCCCGATATCGGCACTGGCGGAAGAGGCCCCCGAGGAGAATCGCCACACCTTGCGCGACGCCCTGCGCAAGCTGTTCCGGCTGGAGGAATGATTCGCTGAAAGCCGCTCGCGCTGGCGTGTGTCCCTATTTCTTCAGAGGCAGTGAATGCGTCGCTGCCCGTGCAAAAAGCTCGTTGTCCTCGTCGCCGTGGCAACCGTGCGCGAGGAGCAGAAAACCGGCGAGCATGAGTACGATCAGCCGACCAGCAAAGCGCGCGATATTGCCAGGCGATGGAGAGACGATGGGCGGCACTGCCTGGAGGCTGGCCGAGCTTGATGGCAGTGACGCGAGAAAAATCATTCTGGGTTCCCCGGTTGCTGAACGATGCGCGCTGGCCATTGTATTGTAAATGTCATGGAGGAAATTGTCGTCGAGCAAGGGCTGTTTGAGCGCGTGGACCGGCAGGCGCCGCGACTGCTGGCCCGTTCGCCCAGTTTTCAGGAGGAATGGCAGCTCGATGCTGAGAGCATGATCCTGTCGTTCGGCGACCGGCCGCCCGGAGTCCGCTGCCCGCTGGCCGTCTTCGCCTATCCGCTGGGTAACGAGCATGTGACCATCGCGCGCGTGGCCGACCGCCTGGACGGCGAGAATAGCGCTAATGGGAAGCCGACGTCGCTGTTCCTGTTTCAGGTGTTGCCGCGCGATGCTTACACGCACCTGTTCGGCGACCCGTTCGCGCTGGCAGCGCGACTCCCGCAGACCTGGGCAGCAGCAGGCGAATTGCCGGTCTGCCGGCTGCCGGCAGAACCGCTGCCGCCGCGAACTGTCGAGGAAGTCCGCCAGGTGCTGCGGCGCATCAAGGGCAAGCCGTTGTCGGAAGATCGTGAGCCGGTAGAGGCGGAAGCACTCACCATCGATAACGCGGAAAGTCCCGCCTTGCTGGGCGGAGTGCAGGTTCTCGTGGACGGCGGCCGGCTGGCCTTTGAGCGTCCCAGCGCGGAAACCGGTCTCATTCCCGCCCTGTGGCTGCTGCTCCCGTACAGCACGCGGAACCAGCTGTGGCCCGCCAGCTTCGCCTTCGGCAATGCGCTTGGCTTTGATGCCCTGGTCGTGCCGCGCGCCATTGGCAGCGAATACAACGGCTACACCAGCGAGGAGCAGGCCGCCGTGTATCCCGAGGGGCGCTATGAGCTGAACCTGCAGATCGCCGTCGAATCCGGCGACCAGCGACAGCTCGATGCCCTCTTTGAGCGGCGCAGCTGGCTGGAGACCTGGCGGCTGGCCTTGACCCTGCTGGTGGGCTTCACGGTGCTGGCCATTCTCTCACGGGTGCTCCTGTAGACAAAAGGGGTGTTGTCTTTTTGCCAGTGGGCCCCCGGCAACGAATGTCGGATTGTCGGCCGGCGACGTTACCTGTCATCTGGGAAAGGGTTTCGACCATGGAGCATGGAGCCATGGAGCGGCGGCGGTTTCGTTGCCGGGGTGCTGCGAGGGGGGTGGCAATGCAACGAATCGGAGTCGGTAAATGAGGCGTGAAGATATGAACGATAAGTCAGGCGAGCAGGTACTGGTGATGCCCACGCGCATCCTGCATGACGCCGGCGTCTTTCAAGGGTTGATGACGCGCGTGGAACAGTACCTGCCGCGGCTGCTGGACCCGGCCCATCTGCATTATCTGCCGCGCGCCCAGGCTGAGGCGGATCCGTCGTTCAAGCAGATCATTCCCTATGCCGTGCTGAAGTGGCGCGACCAGCTTTTCAACTACGTTCGCGGCAAGCGCGCCAGCGAGACGCGGTTGCAAGCATTGCGATCCATCGGCGTCGGCGGCCATATCAATCCCGGCGATGCGAGCCTGTTCGACAGTCCGTATCGCGAGGCCATGCTCCGGGAGCTGGCTGAGGAAGTGCGACTGGAAACGACCTATGAAGAACACTGCCTGGGGCTGATCAACGACGACAGCACACCGGTCGGGCAGGTGCACCTGGGCATCGTGCATCTTTTCGAGCTGGCGGAACCGCGCGTCGAACGTCGCGAGCAGGGGCTCACGAAGGCCGGTTTCACGCCCCTGGCCGAGCTACGGCAGGCACGCGGCGCGTTCGAGACCTGGTCGCAGTTCGTCCTCGATAGCATGTGAACTGCGACGTCCTGGCGCCGCCATCGCCCCTGACAATCCGACTAACAGTTCGTAAGATGCAAAAAACCGCGAACGAACGAGGCGGGGTGGGCGTAAAGCCAGCAGGACTCGCCTCTCGGGCAACAACAAGCTGGAAAAGCACGGCGTCAATCGCCGGGCGGAGAGCGCATGGCCACCAATGACGTAGTCGTCGAAACTCGAAAACTGACAAAGGTTTACCGCGATTTCTGGGGCCGGCAGAAGAAAGTTGCCCTCCGCGCCTTGAATCTCCAGATCAATCGAGGCGAGATCTTTGGCCTCCTCGGCCCCAACGGCTCGGGCAAGACCACCACCATCAAGCTTCTGCTGGGATTGCTTTTTCCCACCGAGGGGGATGCGCTTGTCTTCGGTCAACCATCCGCGGAGGTCAAGAAGAACGAGCGGATCGGCTATCTTCCCGAGGAATCCTACCTGTATCGCTTCCTCAACGCCGAGGAGACGCTGGATTTCTACGGCCGGCTGTTCAAGCTCGATGCCAATGTGCGTCGCCAGCGTGCCCAGAGCCTGATCGACATCGTTGGCCTGTCCGCCGACAAGAAACGTGTGCTGAAAGAATACTCGAAAGGCATGCGGCAGCGCATTGGTCTGGCGCAGGCGCTGATCAACGATCCGGAACTGGTCATCCTCGACGAGCCCACGTCCGGCCTCGATCCGCTGGGCACGCGCTGGATGAAGGACCTGATTGTCGAATTGCGTGAAAAGGGCAAGACCATCATCATGTGCAGCCATCGCCTGGAAGATGTGCAGGATATCTGTGACCGTGTCGCCATCCTCTACGAAGGCGAGCTTCAGGAGTTGAACAGCGTCAAGGTGCTGCTCGAGGACGTTGACAAGCTGGAGTTGCAGGCCAGCGGCGTGCAGATCAACGAGGATCTGCGCCGCGACCTGGACGAAGTGATCCGGCGGCACGGCGGCAAGATCGAGCGCGTGGGTCATCCGACCACCAGCCTGGAAACGCTGTTCCTGCGCATCGTGGCCCAGAGCAAGGCGCATCCGGGAAGGCGTTACCTGCCGTCGGTGGATGGCAACAAGCCGGGTGACGAAGCCAGGCCTGGGTCGGCCTCGGCCAAGATTGAAGAACACGTCAAGCGGGCCTAGACATGGTTTTCGCGACGACTTTCGTGCTGGAGCAGGAACCCTTGCAGTGGTGGGAGTTGCCCGCCGCCATCAAGGGCTGGGTGCAGATTGCAGGCGCCGTGGCCGCCTTTGCGCTGGCCATCTTTTGCCTGGCCTATGCCATTCGCAGGCCGGCCTATGCCAGCAAGACCTGGTCGAGGCAGACCCGGGGCGTAGCGCTGCTCATCGCACTGTGCGGCGCCTCGTACGTCCTCGCCTTGCTGGCCGTGATCGGCCGCGGCATGGGTATCGGCAGCGCCGCCAGAAACCCCGGCCTGTTGCAGGCGCAGCCACCGCCGCCCGAGCCCGTGGGGACATTCTCGGGTCTTGTGGATATTCTCTTGTTCGTCGCCGGGCTGTTTGCCATTCTGGCGGTCACGTTGCCTCTGCTGGTCGACCTGTGCACGCGCATTCGCTTTGGCCGCGTCCTCGCCATTGCCCGGCTCAGTGTGAAGGAAGCAGTTCGCAGCCGAGTGGTCTGGGTTTTCGCCAGCATGGCGATCATCTTTCTGTTCGCCGACTGGTTCGTCCCTTACAAGCCGGAAGACCAGGTCCGCAACTACGTACGCGTGATCTACTGGTCGCTTGCGCCGTTGTTTCTGCTGACGGCCAGCTTGCTGGGCGCCTTCAGCATTCCGGCCGATGTCAAGAGCCAGTCGATTCACACCATCGTGACCAAGCCGGTGGAGCGCTTCGAGATCGTGCTGGGACGCTTCTGCGGTTACGCCGCGCTGCTGACCGTGGGTATCGGCTTCTTGACGGCGATCAGCTTGCTGTACGTGGCCCGCGGCGTCACGCCGCAAGCCGCCAAGGAGAGTTTCACGGCGCGCGTACCGATCTACGGCGACGTGTTGAGCTTCAGCGGCACGGGACGAACCGACAAGGGTGAGAGCGTTGGCCGGGAGTGGGATTACCGCTCCTACATCAGCGGCCCGCGCGTCAACATGCCACAGGCGCCCCGGCAATACGCTATCTGGTCTTTTGCCTCGTTGCCGGTCGGCTTCAGCGAAACACGCTTGCCATATTTCGAGTTCACCTTTGACATCTTTCGCTTGACCAAGGGACAGGAAAATCGCGGCGTCATCACGAATTTTTCCTTTGTCGACGGCCGCTACCAGCAGGTTCCGCAGTTTCAGGCGGCACGGGACAAGATGAGAGACGAACGCGCCAGAGCTCAGGACGCCCTAGCCAAGGCGGCCGACGCCAAGAGCAAGCAGGGATCGTCTACTGCTGCCATCCAGACCTGGCGGAGCGAACAGCAGGATGCACTCGAGGACTCCTTGATCGACAAGTTCGGCATCTACGAAGTGACCGCCGAGGTGCTGGATTACCATACCCAGGTGGTCGGCGGCGACGACAAGGACAAGGTTGGCCGCAAGCTGGCTCGCTTGCTCAACATGCTACAGGATCCCGCCCAGGTGAAGTCGCGGACACGCGAGGACGGCGCTACCTCGTTCCTCCTCAACGTGATGGTGAGCGTGGATCGCCAGAGTGCCGAACAGATGCTGGGCGTCGCCAAGCGTGACCTCTATCTGCTGGCGGCCGAGAGGCCATTCTGGCTCAACTTCATCAAGGGTGTGATGGGCATGTGGTTCGCAACGCTGCTCATGCTGGGCTTGGCAGTCGCCCTGAGCACCTACTTGAGCGGCGTCATCGCCTGGTTGTGCGCGCTGTTTCTGTTTGGCATGGGACTGTTTTCGGATAGCATTCGCCAGATTGCCGAGGGGACCAGCTACGGCGGTGGGGTGGTCGAGTCCACGGTCCGTATTCTCGGAAAGCTTCCTGGCGGCGCCCGGCTGGAGAATTCCCCGGCTGCCAGCGTCATCACGGGCAGCGACGAGGTCTTTCGCTTTTTCCTGCGCCTGTTCGCGCGCATCATTCCCGATGTCGGCCGCTTCGACCTGCATGCGTACGTCGCCAATGGCTACGACATCTCTTGGATGCAAGTGTTATTTCTCGATAACTTTGTCGTGCTGCTGGGTTACCTGCTGCCGTGGGCCGTGCTGGCCTACTACCTGATGAAGTATCGCGAGGTAGCTAACCCCATGTAATTCCTGGGGCAAGATTCCGGTCCGCTCGCCCCGGTTCGTTTCAGAAGGGCTGAATTGTCATGGCCGCCAACCCGTTCCAGCAACAAGCGCGCCTTCGCAAGCTGATCTACACCGCCATCATCGTCGTGCTGTTCACTGCCTCGCTGCTGTACCGCAAGCAGATTGTCGTGCAGCAGGCCAACGACTTGCAACTTCTGGAGACGTCGCGCGGCGAGGTGGAGTTGACGAGTTCGGCGCTGCGCTTGATCCTGACGGGTTCCCGTGGCCTGGCGGTCACCGCCCTGTGGAAAGCCGCGATCGACGAGCAAACCCGCCACAAGTGGAATGAAGTCGAGTTGCTCGTGGGCTCGATCACCAAGCTGCAGCCGTACTTCATCACGCCCTGGCTGTTTCAGAGCTGGAACATGTCATTCAACGTGTCCGTTGAATGTGACAAGCCGCGCGACAAGTACTATTACGTCAGCCGCGGCTTGCAGTTGTTAGCGGAAGGCGAGCGACGCAACCAGGGGTTGCTGGACAAGGAGGGCCGGCCTCGCTTTCCGGGTAATCCCGACATGCGGCATAACCTTGGCTTCTTCTACAAGCTCAAGATCGGCACCAGTGACGAAAAGAACGCGATGCAGTCGCTTCTCTACATGAGCACGATCGATCCCGTGGAGCGCGACCCGGAGACGCTGTGGGCGCCGGGAAAACAAGGACGCGACGTGGACCTGAACAAGTTCGCCAAGTTCTGCCGCGACCATCCGCGCTTCGTTCGCCGCCTGAACGACGCACTTGATTACACGACGCCCAAGGCCATCGTCGGCTTCTTGAAAGACAACCAGACGATTCCGACCCGTTTTTCGGAGAAAGAGCGCCATCTTTCAGGCGCGTCGAAGTTGCTTGAACGGACCGAGCAGTTTCCAATCCTGCCACCCAAGGTGGCAAGTTCCACGTTGCCCGTGCCGCTGCAAGGCTTCTGGCCGGACCCGGAATCCGCCAATCTGACCTCGGAGGTCATGGACGCATTTGTAGTTGCCCGTAGCTGGTTCTCCTACGCCCAGTTGCCATTGCCAGTTCCCGAAGCGAACATCGGCGCTGTTGAGCCGACCTTTAACCCGCTCAAGGAACGTTTGCCCAAGCACATGACGACGATCATCTTCCGCGGCTACCCAAGCCTTGCCCAGGAGGACATCGCCGTGCACCTGCAAAAAGAAGGCTGGTTTGACGAGGACGGCTGGGTCATCAGGGACTGGTTTGACTCGTTACCGGATGCCGATGAGTTTCGGGTCGGCGTGGAGCCGAAGTATCATTCCGGCCCCGCATGGAAAAAAGCGCACGAGCTTTATCGAGACCTCGGCATCAAGAACGGGCTTTATATCACTCCCGAGGCTCGTGCCGAGCTTCGCAACAGGGCGCTGGCTTACCAGAAACGATTCAGGGTCTCGCCGGGAGGCCGTGACCTTCACCCGGAGTTGCGGGCCGGCGCCATGGCCGACAGCTACAAGGCGCATCAAAAACTGGCCTGGAACGACCATTACCGCAACCTGACCAACTATGATGCCCACCTTTACGAGAGCGAAACGGAACAGGATTCGCGTGCCATCCACGCCCGCAAGGGATTTTTCAACGCCAAGCAGCTTGGTCGTGCCGGTGCGATTCCGCAGGCTCTTGCATCCTACGAGGCTGCCATTCCGGTTTGGCTCGAATTGCTCCTGGATTATCCCCGCTTCCGGCGCGTGCAATCCGTGCAGGAGGACCTCTATGAGGCGGAGTTGAAATACCTCTACTACCTGCAGCGCGACAAGGCCGCCACGCTGCGAAATGTCAGCATGCTCTTTGCCCAGCTGGGTTGCTGGCCGAATTTGCCGCCATTTGACACGCCATTCGACAGGTGGCTCAGCGATAGCCAAAAGCTGGCCATCATTCCCATTCGCATGTTCTTCGGCCCGCTGGATCGCGTCGTGCTGTTTGACGTGGACTACATGCTGAGCAAGTATCCGGTTCCGTCGCAGGAGGAGTCGTACGATGCCGAGTTCAAGCGCGTCGTGCTCACCTGGAGCCAGATGGGCCTGCCGTTTCCGATGTTGGTGTATCCCGGCCAGCAAGGCCGGCAGCTAAGTCATGCCGCGATCTGGCCGACCGACGATCCTCGAAGCGCCTGGCTGCCCATCATACCGGTGAGCACGATCGATATGGTCCGGCAACGAATGAACCTGCCGTCCCTGTCACCGCGCCGTCCCGGTATCAACATGCCTCCCCCGATCCCACCCGGTTCGCCAAAGATGCCCAACCCGGGAATGATGAAGCAACCGTAGTCGGCAACCCGCTGTCGCAGCCCGTTCAGCTCTGCCGTCCGAAGTACTCGCGCAGCTTGCGAACCGCCTTGTATTTTTCGTCGCTGACACGTTCCGTTCCGAGCGCCAGCTCGCGTGAAATGTCCTGCACCGACCAGCCGTCGAACGTCATGTCGATGATGCGGCGTTGGCGGTCGCTGAGGAGTTGTTCCGAAGCAAGCTGCACCTCGTCGCGTACTTCGGCCCGAGCCCTGTCGAAGGTGTCGCGGTCGTCATCCACAACGCTGGTGAGCGGCACCGTACGCTTGCGCTCGCGTGCAACTTGCTTCTTCACGGCATCGATGGCCCGGATCAGTTCGCGACGCTGCTCGCTATCGCGCGCCAGAAGCATTTGCCAGCCTGTGGCATCGACCGTTGTCAGCAGCCGGCTAAAGACTTCCTGCGTGCACTCGCCCCAGCGATCCGCCGGCAAGCGCGCGTTCCGCCAGCACGCAGTGCAGTAGCGGGCCACATTGTCGATGGCGGCGGGAGAGATGTCGGCGCCGGCATGGGCCGACGAACTCCCCATTGCCGAGATCGCGGTGCCCAGCACCATGGCCATCATGCACGTGCGCCGTCGACGGCCCGCTATCTTTGCGTTCATTCGGCTAGTCTCCACCCGCTTGCCTCGAATAGGCGAGTCCTGCATGATTCCATTATACATGGGACTTCTCGAGGGCATTTCCTCGCCGAGAATATGTAAAATCCAGATCGCGGGCCAAGATGCACCAGGCAACCCAATTTGCGCACGGTCATGCAACTCGCCCAGCCACTCACCGCCAGACCATCCTTTGGAAACGTATAACAACTACGGAGGCGGACGCCAGGTCAGGTGAATCAGGGGTGTGCGGACACTGGGTCCGGCGGCCCTGAGCGTACGTATCGATTTCTCACGGAGAGGCGATGGCCCGTTTCTTCAGCGACTCGCAGCTCGATGCCATGGCGCGGCACTTCGATCTGCATGGTTATTTGCGCGTCGAGCACGCCTTGACGGCCGATCAGATTTGCCGCCTTGACCAGGCCGTGGACCGGCATATCCAGGAGTACCCCGACGACTGGATGGAGCTGAGTGACTCGTTCCGTGAGGCGATCGACGTCCTCCCACACACGTCTGCATTCGACGAGGTGCTCGAGAGCCCGCTCATGATCGAGATCCTGCGGACAATCCTGGGTGACAACCTCACCTTCGAGGAATTCGCCATCATGCTTCGCAACCCAACGGCCAACCTCAATGAGATCAAGGGCTGGCATCGCGATATCGTCCGCGACTACGAACGCCGTCAAGAGATCTTCGCCGTGTCGGTCATGTGGTATCTGACCGATGTGTCGCCGACCGATCACTGTTTCTGCATCGTGCCCGAGTCGCACAATCGTCTGATCGACCTCAACCCATGCGACGTCGCCAATGACTCCGGCGTCGATCTCATCGGCCCGGCCGGCACGGCCGTGCTGTTCCACGCCCGGGCCATCCACAACGCCCGCCTCAAAAAAAACAGCACGCAGCGGCGGACCTTGCAGGCCTACTTCTCGAACCGCCTCGACCAGCGTACCAACGAGTGGACCAGCATTCCTCCGCGACTTTATCAGAAGTGCGATCCCACCTTACCGCCCTATTTCTATGCGAAGTGGAATGTAACCAACATCCAGGACGGCGTCGGCAAACGCCCAGCCGATATCGCTCCCGGGCTGCCGATGACCGAAGTCATCAAGGAAGTGCAGCGGCGCGGGAAGTTACAGATGAAGGCTGACGGGCCGACAAGCGCGTAAAAGCCGTGCCGAATCCGCAGGGCAAGAGCGCTCAAAGTCTGCAACATCGCTCGTTGGTGAGACCGAACAGGATGGGGCGATTGGTTGGTGCCTGCTTCGTCATCATTCGTTGGCCACGTCTCCTGGGTATGGCTTTTCGCGACTACGGGAATAGTGCTGCGCAAGTGATTGTCCGAGGCATGGCGAAATACCGAAACATGCTGTATTACTCGACTGGCATCAAATGTGCTTCTGATCCGCCGGTGTTGAAAATGCGCGGCTTCGGCCCGATCTGGTTCAAGGAGTTGCCATGCGCCGAGCGGATTCCCTGGTTGCCGATGTTCCCCTGACCGTGGCGCCACCCGTGCGAAGGATCGGAGGCGTTCCGGGAAAAAATCCAGACGGGTCGGCATCTGCAACCAGCGTCGGCGAGATGGAAGACACAGGGCACCCCAAAGAAGGAACACCGTCAGCATCGAAGCCAGAGCAACCTGAGGTGCCGGCCGCACCGGAGAAAATCCTCGTCATCGACATCGGCGGCACCAAGGTCAAGATGATGATGACGGGTCAGACAGAGCCAATCAAGTTTCCGACCGGACGAGAGTTCACCCCAGCGCGGCTCGTTGAGTTGGCCAAAAAATACAGTGCCGCGTGGGATTTCGATGTTATTTCCATCGGCTATCCCGGGCTCGTCGGTTCGCTGGGGCCTCGCTCCGAACCGGGCAATCTCGGTCCCGGCTGGGTTGGCTTCGATTTTGCGGCTGCTTTCGAGAAACCGGTCAAAATGACCAATGAGGCGGCGATGCAGGCGCTGGGCAGCTATGAGGGTGGGCGCATGCTTTTTCTGGGATTGGGTACGGGCCTTGGCTCGACCTTGATCACGGGACACATGATCATTCCACTCGAACTGGGGCAGATGATCTACGATCGCTCACGGACCCTTGGCGAGGTCCTGGGCCGCAAGGGCCAGCGGCGACTTGGAAAGAACAAGTGGCAAAAGGCTGTCAACAGGGCGGTGACAGCACTCATGCATGCGTTTCTCGCCGACTATGTCGTGATCGGTGGCGGCAATGCCAAGAACGTGGAGGAACGCCCTCCGGGCGCCCGGCGTGGACATAATCTGACAGCCTTCCGAGGCGGGTTCAGGCTCTGGAGCGTCGAAGACATCTGGATGCTCGCTGCCCCTGGCGAGGACTTTGCTGACCCCGTGCCCCAGGAAGCGCTGCGATTGCGATAGCTTCTGGAATAATCTTCCTGGCTCACTCGTCGAGCGTCCGGTTCGCGACGGGGCGCGCTGACCTCCGCGCGACTCAAGCGTATCGATATGATGGTTGCTGGTGAACGACATTGAATAATCACGGAAGCATTTGTGTCCACAAACGGGACGAACGACGGTCTACAACCGGTTTCATTCTCGACGCTGGCGGTATGCGTAGCCGAAGCCCGGCAGCGGACGCTCTATCTTGGTCCTGACCTTCGCGACGATCAATTCCTCGATTCACGTCTGGCCATCGTCAATTCGCAGATCTGGGAAATCGGTCACCGCGTGCGGTCTGACGAGTGGCAGCGGCGCAAGGTCCAGACAGACTTCCGCGTTTGGGAGGTGCTATCGTGAGGATCTGCCTCGTGACGCCGGCAGCCCCGGGTTCGCTCAAGGGCAACCGGGTAACGGCAGAACGCTGGGCCCGATTCTTGTCAGAGCTGGGTCATCACGTCGAATTGGCAATTGATTATTACGACCAAGAATGCGACCTGCTCCTGGCCATGCACGCGTTCAAGAGCTATCCCGCCATTCGCCGCTTTCGCGATCAACGTCCTGCCGATCCGGTGATTCTTGCCTTGACCGGGACGGATCTTTATGGCGACATCCGCGAGCGAGGACCGGCAGCCGAAGCGCTGGAACTGGCGACACGGCTAGTGCTCTTGCAACCGCTTGGCTGTCTAGAGTTACCAGCGCACATGCGCGACAAGGCTCGGGTCATTTACCAGTCGGTCGCGCCGCCGACCAGCACATCACCGACTCAAGGTGGTTCTTTCGATATCTGCGTCATGGGCCATCTGCGACCGGTCAAGGATCCGTTTCGCACGGAACAGGCCGCGCGGCTGCTGCCGGACTCTTCCCGGGTCAAGGTGTTGCATGTCGGTGCCGCTCTCAGCGCCGACATGGGGACACAGGCGCGGGCCGCAATGGCCTCTAACCGCCGCTACGCATGGCTGGGAGAGTTGCCTCGGACCGAGGCGCTCCAGTTGCTTTCGCGGTGCCGCCTTCTGGCGTTGACTTCGACCATGGAGGGCGGCGCAAATGTGATCTCGGAAGCGGTGGCGCTGGACGTGCCAATCGTGTCCTCGCGCATTGCGGGGTCAATCGGCCTGCTAGGAGAGGACTATCCTGGTTATTTCCCGCTCGGTGATACGAAAGCTCTGGCTGACCTCTTGTTGCGCGCTGAAACAAACAACGAATTTTACAATCGACTCGCTGACTGCTGCCGGCAGCGTCGTCCACTGTTCGACCCGGACCGCGAGCGCCAGAGTCTGCAAGACTTGCTGAAGGAGCTGGTTGCAGACGACATGGCCACGGCCTTGGGCCATCCAAAGCTGTAACAACATGCCCACAAAGTGCCGTGCGCACAGGGCGTGAATTTCAGGTCAGCGAAGGCTCATCATTCCGCCACCGTGACCTTTACCTTCCGGCTCCACACCTGCTCGCCGAGTCGCAGCGAGATGGTGTACTCGCCGGCGGCGACGGGGCGGTAGACGCCTTGCGGCGTGCCGGGCTGGGTGAGCCGCCACATGATGCGGTGCAGGCCGGGAGTCCGAGCGGCCTTGGCGTTGACCAGCGTCTTGCCGTTGCTGTCCTTGATGGTGAGCATCGGCGGCGTCGGCAGTTCCTCCTTGACGTGGTAGTAGAGCGCCGCGCCGTAAGGTGGGTTTTCTCCTGCGAAGTTCTTGCTGCCGAGAGAAAGGAGAGAGCGCTGCCGGAACGCAGTCGCCGGCTTGATTTCGAACAGATGCAGCGGCGCTTGCAAGATCTCCTCACTGGCCTCTTGCAAAGGCGACAAATCCATGATGTAGATGCCACGCCCGTGCGTACCGATGACCAGTTCGCGATCGCGCGGATGTACGACCAGGTCGTGGACCGGGACCGTGGGCAGGTGCGGCTGCTTGTGCCATGTGCGTCCACCGTCGCCGGACAGGAACAAGCCGAATTCCGTGCCGACGTAGAGGAGATTCTTGTTGCGCGGATCCTCACGGATGACGTGCACCGGTCCGCTGGGCGGCAAGTTGCTTGTCAGCGGTTTCCAGGTGTTGCCGTGGTCCGTCGTCTTGAAGACGTAGGGGGCCCGGTCGTCGTTACGATGCCGGTCAATGGTCAGATAAGCCGTGCCTTCGGCGAAGCGCGACGCCTCCAGGCGCGTGATCCAGCGCGCGGCGGGAACTGCTATCTTGTCGGATAGATCGAGCCAGTTTTCGCCCCCATCCCGCGAGATGTGCACCCGGCCATCGTCGCTGCCCGCCCAGAGCAGGCCCGCCTTGAGCGGCGCTTCGGCGAGTGTGGTGATCGTGTGCCCGGTGTTCTTGCTCGGTCCCGGCTCGCCGCCTGTCAGATCAGGGCTGACGATGCTCCAGACATCGCCACGATTCCGAGAGCGAAAAACGTAGTTGCCGCCGTAGTATACCGTCTTCGAATCGTGCGGCGACAGCAGGATGGGACATGACCAGTTGAAGCGAAATTCCAACATGTCCGCAGGGGGCGGCGGCTCGATGTTGCCCTTCGACTTCTTCTTTCCCTTGCCGGATGCCAGTCGAGGGCGGATGTCGCTGGCGCTGCCGGTGCGCACGTTGATGCGGCGAAAAATGCCATACTGCCCCTCGGCATAGACGGTGTCCAGGTCGTTTGGGTCCGGCTGGCAGTAGTAGCCGTCGAAGCCGAGAATCTTGAACCAGTTGGCGACAGTCACCCCGGCAGTGTCGTGTGTGGCGCTTGGCCCGCCCCAGCTACCGTTGTCCTGCAGGCCGCCGTAGACGCGGTACGGCTTGCGCATGTCCACGCCTATCGCGTAGAACTGCCCCACCGGCAGGTTCAGCAGATGCTCCCAGGTAGCGCTGCGATCGTAAGAGAAGTACATGCCGCCGTCGTTGCCCAGCACCAGGTGATGCGAATCCGCCGGATTGATCCACAGGGCGTGATGATCGGGATGCACGCCCTTGGCGGCGGTGCCGGAGAGAAACGTCTTGCCGCCATCCCTGGACAGATGAAACTGGATGCCGAGGACATAGATCTGCTTGTCGTCGGCGGGATCGACACGAATCTGGCCGTAGTAGAAGGGCCGCGGACACAAGGAGTTCAGCTGCGTCCAGGTTTCGCCCTGGTCGTCGGACCGGAAGATGCCACCGTCCTGTGGTCCGATGCTGCGCTTGGTTTTCTCACCGTCGGCATCGACATCCTCGCGGAATTTCAGATTCGCCTCCTGGCCGGCGGTGGTGGTCGTCGTCTTGGCCGTCTGCACGACGGCATAGACGATGCGTGGGTCCTTGCGATAGACGGATAGCCCGCAGCGACCGAGCGCGTTGGTGGGTAGGCCGTTGGTCATTTTCTTCCAGGTGCTGCCGCCGTCGACGGTCTTGTAAAGTCCGCTGCCGGGGCCGAACTGTACGGCCGGGTTGCCGCCGGAGAAAGCGTCGCGCCGCACCTGGTACGCCGCCGCGTAAAGAATTTTAGGGTTGGATGGGTCCATGATGAGATCGACGAAACCCGTGTCCTCGCTGATGAACAGCACCTGCTGCCAGGACTTGCCGCCGTCGCGTGTGCGATACAGACCGCGCTCGCGATTCGGTCCCCAGAGATGACCGAGCGCCGCGACGTAGACGATGTCCGGGTCGCTGGGATGGATGACGATGCGGCCGATGTGATGCGAGTCGCGCAGTCCCATGTTGGCCCAGGTCTTGCCACCGTCGGTGGACTTGTAGACACCGTCGCCCCAGGAGACGCTGTTGCGGGCGTTGGCCTCGCCACCACCGACCCAGACGATGTCCGGGTTGTCCTGAAAGACAGCGACGGCGCCGAGCGCCACGGTTGCCTGGCGTTCGAATACCGGCGTCCAGGTAGTGCCGTTGTTGATCGTCTTCCACAGTCCGCCGGAGGCGCTGGCCACGTACATGATGCGCGGCCGCTTTTCGTAGACGGCGATGTCGCAGATGCGGCCGCTCATGTTGGCCGGCCCGATGCAGCGCGGCTTGAGGTCTTGCAGGAAGTCGGCAACGTGGCTGCGCGCTTCGCCGGCGCCCAGCGGAGCGAGGTAGAGCAGCAAGATCGCGGTCGTGAACAGCCATCGAATGACGCCGAAAGGCAGGTCGACCATGCAAGTCATACACACGCTCCGTGAACGCGAAAGGGAAGATCGCCTCGTACTGTGTTGCATTCTATAAATGAACTATGGCGGCATAAGCATGTCCTGCGTAGGCGACGCTGCCAGCGTCGCTTCCGCGAAGGGAACTCCTCATGAAACAGCAAGCCATTTTTCTTGCTCTGACAACATGCGCCTTCGCATCAGCTTGGGACAGCCCCGCCGGTGAACCTGCTACCAAGCGCAACGCCGAATGGGTCCGCAAGCGCGTGCAAGCCTGGCAAGCAACCAAGGCGGAGCGTGCCTTCGACCAGATCGGCTGGGCTGCCAGCCTGCGGGAAGCCCAGCGGCTAGGAAAGCAACACCAGCGGCCGGTGTTCCTGTTCACCTATGACGGCGCCAGCCTGTCCGGCTACCGTTGCTGAGGCGGCGCCTCGGCCATGAGAGCGAGTTCGCTCTCCAGCGCGAAGGTCATCAGCCTGCTCAACAGCTACTTCGTCCCCATGCACATGAACAATCAACAGGCCGAATCCGAGCCAAATGAAAAAGCGGCACGGAACCGGATCTATCGCGACGCGCTGGCCGCGGGTCTGAAGGCCGGCAGCGTGTGCGCCTACATGGTGGCGCCCGACGGACGGCCTCTCGCCGTCGCCCCGCTGAACGATTCACTGGCCACCGACCCGGAGCGCCTGGCCGGGCTCATGGAGCAGGTCATCCGCGAGTTGAAGGTCGCCAAGGGTGATGCGCTTGTCAAGCCGTCGCCTCCGTCCGCTCCGCCGGCCGACGCCGATGCGCTCGTTCTGCATGTCGTGGCCCGTTACCTGGAACGCCGGGGGAAGGACCTTGTCCCCCATGACGTCAAGGAGGTGCTGGGGACAAGGAAGGCGGGCAACTGGGGCAACCTGCCCTCGGAAGGCTGGGTTGTGCTGAGCAAGCCGCAATGGACCAAGCTACTACCACCAGGCGACGTTGCCCCGAATATCACCTGGGAACTCGACAAGAAGGTCACAGCAAGGGTGCTGAATCACTTCTACCCGCCCACCGAGAACACCGACCTGGCGAAGAACCGCATCGACCAGCAGACACTGCAAGCCCGCGTGGAAGCGATCGACAAGGGCGTCGCGCGGGCCCGCCTCGAAGGCCGGCTGCGGATGAAGCATCCCTTCTATCACAAGGACGACAACTACTTCGTCGAGGCCGACCTGGTGGGATATCTGGAATTCGACGTGGGCAAACAAGCTGTGCTTTCGCTTCGCCTGGTCACCGACAACGGTCGCTACGGCGTTGACGGCAAGAGCATGCAGCCATTTGGGGCGGCGGTGCGGGAAGTGCGGGCAGCGAAATGAGGCGTCATGAGCAAACCCGAATGGTTTCGTCGCAGCACTTGGAGCGACACTGATCGCGAGGAGTTCTGCGACCGTCTCAAGCGCAGCCGCGGCGCCGGGAGCAAGGCGCAATATCTGCGAATCCAGGCTGGTCACCTTGCAGAAGCTGGCGACCACGCGGGCGCGATCGAGCTACTCGATCGAATGCTCACAGAGTTTCCAGAAAAATTCCAGCTCGCGATGGCCCATGCACAGAAGGCAGAGTCGCTGGCAAAGCTAAGCCGGATCGAAGCCGCGATCGAAGTATATCGGGCAGCGTTGCAAGCCGAGCGAGAGTTCCCTACCGTTCGAACTAATGCGTGGCTTGATTTTGCCCAGTTGGTCGTTGAAGGCCAGATGCATGCTTTATACTCGGAAGCATCGCAGATATTGCAAGAGTTCCGCGAAGAGGGCGATCTCAAGTTGCCTGCCTTGGAATATCGGTATGCCGCGATTCAAGCGAGCCTCGCCGATGCACGTGGCGACAAGGCATGCGCAGCGGAGTTTGCCAGACAGGCACTTGTAGAAGCCGACAAGGACCATTCCGGTTTGCGGTATCACCCAACGGTCGGGCTGGTTGGCTCCGAACGCGATAAGTTCGAAAGCCGGCTGAGGGCTCTGGCCAGGAGCTAAACAGGCTGAATCCTATGTCCGAACCTCTCCGCTTCATCCCCCCCGAAAGCATCATTACCGGCTGGGATTTCAGCACCGGCGGCGTGAAGTGCCTTGCTTTCGACCTGCACGGCAACACCGTCGCCGACGTTCGCCTCCCCACCGACCTGTGGACGAAGGGCGGCGTCTCGGAGCTGAATCTCATGCAACTCGAGGGCCAGGCGCATGCCAGTGTGCGGGCCATTGCGGACGAGCTGGCGGAGCTGGGCCGGCTGGAGCATTGGGTCGCGGGCGGCATCTCGGCCACGCATCACACGGCCGGGCGCATCGACCGCTATCGCAACCAGGTTCGCCGGGCCATCTGCTGGAACGACCAGAGCCTGGCCCGCTATCACGCCGTCGGCCTGGAACGGCTCGGCGGCCAGGCGAAGGCCCGCGAGCTGATCGGCGGGCCGTGGGCGGTGCGCTACTCGCTCAGCCATCTCGTGAAGGACGAGAGCAAGCTGAAGCTCAGGGACTGGAAGGCGACGGAAAAGATCCTGACGCACGGCGCCCTGGCCGCCGGCTACCTGACGGGAAACTTCGATGTCATCAGCCTGTCGTCGGCCGCCTCGACCGGCATCTGCGATCTGCGCAGCGGGCAATGGTGCCAGGGCATGCTCGACGCGCTCAAGAAGCCGGAACTGCGCGACCTCGCCTGGCGGCAACTGCCGCGCATCATCGACCACGCCGAGCCGATAGGGCCGCTCGCGGAATCTCTTGCCATCGAGGCGAAGCTGCCGGCGGGCGTGCGGCCGCTCATCTTCCCGACGTCGGACGATCAGCAGGCCGGGCTGGTCGGTGGCGGCGCCGTCGATGCTGGACAGATGGCGATCATCCTCGGCAACTCCGCTGTCGTCAATTCCTCGTCCAGCAACCTGCCGGACACCGACGACCTCGACGCCATGCGGCTAAGCTGGGGCCCGTACCTGTGGATGCGCTGCTACACCAACGGCGCCCAGTTCCTCGACCGCGTTGTCGGCAAGAAGCCGAACTGGGACAAGCTGGAGGAACAGGCTCGCGCCGTGCCGCCCGGCTGCGACGGCACCATGGCGCTGCCGTTCGTCTTCTCGGAGCCGTCGCTGGGAGTGAAAGAGAAGCGCTTCGCCTGGCTGCCGTCGCCGCCGGCGGAGCCGGGCAAGAAGTTTCGTGCCGCCCTGGAAGCGCTGGCGTATCTCATCGCGCTGGGCGTGCGGCCGCACGTCGCGGCCGGGCAAAGCATCTCGCGCATCACCGTCTCCGGCGGCATCGCCCGCAGCAAGCTGATGTGTGACATCCTGGCGACGGTGCTGAACCGCCCGCTTGAACGATTGCAGTCAGACGAAGGTCCCGCGCTTGGCGCTGCCGTCACGGCGCTTGCGGCGCTGGAAACACACCGCCGCGCGCAGCAGCAACATGCCGTGCCGTACACGGTGGCGGATGCCGTCGCTCAGATGGTGCGCTTCCGTGAGCCGGCGGCGCCGGTGGCGGAATGGCAAACGGCGTACGACAACGGGCTTGCGGAATTCGAGAAAGCGTTGCGCGCGGACTGACCGATGAGAGTCGAATCTCACCAAGCTTGCATATCTTTGTGAGGAAGTTCCCACATGCTCGTCAGGGAATGCGAGGCCATCAACAACTCCGCCTATCAAGGAGTTTATCGTGATCGCATTCCCTTCTTCCCTGGGCCGGGTGCTTGTAATCGTTACCCTTCTCGGTGGTTCCGAACTCCTGCACGGTTCGGAACCCAAACGGGAGACGCGTGCGTTCGAGATGGAGACAATCGAGGACGGCATCAAGGTATTCACCGTGCCGCTCGGCAAGGACGCGGGCCTCGCGGCATTGTTGCCGGCTTCTCCCAGGGCGCTGCCCAAGGTCATGTCCACGTCGGAGTTTGCGAGCATTCCGGAAGTCAGCCTCGAGGAACCGCTGCCAAAAGCGTGGACGAAGCGAGAAGCGCTCGAGCAACTCGAGTTTCGCTTCGCCAAGGTGAACTACTTCGGTTTGCAGAGGACCGACGGTTTCGTGCAAGCGCTGCTGGCGCATCGCGCGGACCTGGCGGGATTGCCCTTCAAGATGGGCATGGCATGCCGTCTGTCCGGAGCGAGGGCAACGGAGTTCGCCACGGCGCTCGGCAAGGTGCGAAACGCGGAACGCTTGCCGGAACTGGCTGACGCGCCGCCTCAATCAATGGTTGCGGCCATGATGCAGATCCACGGTCCCAGCGAAAAGCAAGCGGAGTTGGCCCGCAAGCTGGCGACCGTGCCGCACGTCGAGGCAACGCGTGCTCTCGCGAAGCTGGCGTTGTTCTCTAGTCCTCAACCAAGCGAACCCGGAGGCGTTTAGCAGCGGAGATTTCTGAAAAAACTCGAAACCCCTGGCATTTTCGGGAGTCTGATAAGTATCTCAAATATCGTTCACCCGAAGCATGGAGGGATTTCGA
>Ga0194131_10001047_pt1 | contig 47944 bp, 43 predicted proteins | sample TA2KigO120mmetaG_FD_148631 | JGI IMG/M metagenome (GOLD analysis project Ga0194131, IMG submission 148631) | Freshwater microbial communities from Lake Tanganyika, Tanzania - TA2015053 Kigoma Offshore 120m | ecosystem: Environmental > Aquatic > Freshwater > Lake | place: Tanzania: Lake...
GCGAAGCGCGACGGCAAGGCCGGCGCGGCGCGCGCCGCGAGCGAGACCGTGCGCCGCAAGCCGGCACCGGTCGCGGCACTGGCCACGGTCGCCGCGAAGGACACCCGCGACGCGGACGTCGCGGCGCTCGAGCGCGAGATTCGTGCGCTGAAGCGCGCTCTCGCGGCCGCGGAGGAGAAGGCCAGCGAAGCCGACGCGAAGCGGATCCGGGCCGTCAGCCGCGCCACCGCCGCTCTGCGGCGCGAGAACGAGTCGCTCGAGGCGCAGCTGACGCTGCTGGTGCAGGAGATCGGGCAGGTCAAGCACCTGATCGATCGTGTCCCGATGCTCGAGACCGAAGTGCGCCTGCGCGACCTGCAGCTCGCCGAGCGCGCGCAGGCGTGGTCCGGCGAGCGGGCGCAGCTCGAGGCCGAGATCGCACGGCTGTGCGGCGCGAGTCCGCGGGGCGGCACCGGCTCGCGAACGGCGATGGCAGCGGCCGCCGCGGCCGCCGCTGGCGCGAAGCTCGAGAGCGTCCGGTGAGCGCTCCGTCCCGACCCGCCGTGTCGGTGAAGTCCGCGCTCGACAAGGTCCGTGAGGCGCCGGGCTCGACCAAGGCGCGCATCCTCGACACCGCCCAGGAGGTGTTCGCGGCGAGGGGCTTCGAGGGCGCCTCCACGCGCGAGATCGCGGCGCGCGCCGAGGTCAACATCTCGAGCCTGCACTACCACTGGGAGTCGAAGGAGACGCTCTACCTGGCGATCTTCGAGCGCATCTTCCAGCAGCTCGTCGACCTCCTGAAGGGCGAGGTCGAAACGCCCTCGTCCGACGACGACGCGCGCGCCGTCATCGAGCGCGCGATGGGCGTCACGTTCGACTTCTACATCGAGAACCCGACGATCCCGAAGCTCCTCATGCGGCGCATGATGGAGACCGAGCCGGTCGAGCGGTCGGCGATGCGCGAGTCCGTCGGTCCCGCGCTGAAGGTCTTCTCGGACTGGGTGCGGAGCTTCGCGCCCGACCGCCTGCCGGAGAAGGACGTGTCCTTCTTCATGCTCGCCGTGCAGTCCGTGCTCTTCATGTCGATGCTCGAGAGCCCTTTCGTCGAGGGCCTGCTCGGCGGCACCGTGCAGGATTCTCGCGTCTGCTCCCGGGTGCGCCGGCAGGTGATCCACCTCGTCGTGACGTTGCTCGGCATCGACTCCCCCCGCGCCTAGCAGCTCACGGAAGGGGGCCATCGTGAAGGCGTTCGTCACCGCGTCGTTCGACGCGCGCAGCCTCGCCCGGCTCGGGAAGCACATGGACGTCCACGTCGAGGACTGGCGCGTCACGAAGAACATCTTCTTCGACGGCAAGCAGTTCGCGCAGCGCCTCGGGGAAGAGGGCTGCGACGTGATCCTCTGCGAGATCGACCTCGTCCACGCCGACGTGCTCGACGCCGTCGACGTCAAGCTGATCGGCTGCTGCCGCGGCGAGCCGGTGAACATCGACCTGGCGCTCGCGACCGCCAAGGGCATCCCCGTCTTCCACACGCCTGCGCGCAACGCCGACGCGGTCGCCGACCTGACGCTGTGCTTCATGCTGACGCTCGCGCGCCACGTCTACGACGCGGTGAGCTTCGTGAAGAACGGCGAGAACCGCTTCGGCGGCGCCGGCGACTTCCTGAAGATGTACGAGGCGATGACCGGCGTCGAGCTGTACGGCCGTACGGTCGGGCTCGTGGGCTTCGGCGCCATCGGTCAGCGCGTCGCCAGGCGCGTGCTCGCGTTCGGCGCGAAGGCGGTCGCGTACGACCCGTACGCGAAGCCGGAAGTCTTCGAGAAGCTCGGTGTGCAGCGCGGCGAGCTCGACGACGTGCTGCGCGCGGCGGACTTCCTGACCCTCCACGTCCCCGACGTCGAGCAGACGAAGAACATGATCGGCGCGCGCGAGCTCGCGCTCCTGAAGGACGGCGTCTACTTCATCAACACCGCGCGCGCCGCGGCGGTCGAGGAGGAGCCGCTCTACGAGGCCGTCAGGGGGGGCAGGATCAAGGCCGCCGCGATGGACGTGTTCTGGAACGAGCCGGTGCAGCCGGACAACCGCTTCGTGCTGCTGCCGAACGTGATCGCGACGCCGCACATCGGTGGTGCGACGACCGACGTCGTCGTGCACCAGGGCGACATGATCTGCGAGTCGATCGAGACGTACCTGCGCGGCGAGCGTCCGCCGTACCTCGCCAACCCGGACGTGCTGCCGAAGCTCGGGCTGTAGCCGCCGTCCTCGCGATCCGCGTCGCGCCGTCCGGTGCGTCGTCCGGTGCGTCGTCCGGTGCGTCGTCCGGTGCGTCGTCCGGTGCGTCGTCCGTGGCGGCCTTCGGTCCGCTTCGTGGTGATCGGATCGCTCGAGCGGATGGATTGCCGGGCGCACACCGCGCACGGTGCCGTGCGCCGCGGTGTGTCTCCCGAGAAGCTCGATGCGGCCTTCGAATTCGAGACCAACGCTGCGTTCGACGACGCGGAGCGGGCCGCTCTTCGCCTGGTCACGGAAGGACCGACTCCTCTCGCAACAACGCGGTCGAGGTGGTGAACTACCGCGGCATGAGACGATCGAAGATCTCCACGACGATGCTCGCGGCGCTCCTCGCGACGGCGCTGCTCCCCGCTCCGGCCCGGGCCGGCGGGACCACCTTCACCGTCGATCCGAAGCTCGGCAACAGCGCCCTCACGGCGGTGTTCGACGCGGCGATCGGCGAGCGCATCACGGCGGTCAGCTCCGCGATCGCGTGCACGATCGAGGCCGACGAGTCGACGCTCGTCGGTAGTGCGAAGTGCTCCGTCCCGCTCGTCTCGATCCGGGTCGACAACGACGAGACCAAGTCGGAGCACTTCGCCGAGTGGGCGACCAACAAGGCGTCCGAGCCCGCGGCCTGCACGCTGGAGCTCGTGATTCCGAGCCTGAAGCTGACGCCTCCGGTGGAGCCGGAGAAGCCGGCCGCGTTCTCGACCGAGGGCAGGTTCACGATCTGCGGACGGCCGCGTGACGACGGTGCGGCGGAGCGCATCACGGGAACCCTCGTCTACCTGCCCCCCGGCACGTACGGCGACGCGCGCACGTTGCGCGTCCGCGCGCGCATCGAGGGCTTCGACCGCGAACGCTACGGCGTGAGCGCGAAGAATACCGCGGGCTGGCGCGCGCGCATGCAGCAGCTCGCGCCCGTCGTCGCCACCGAAGGAACGATCGAGGCGAACGCATTCGCGACGGCTCCGGCCGCCGGCGAAGCGAAGGCCCAGTAGTCGGCCCGCACCCGGCCCCGCGCAGCGGGGCCGGAAGGCGGCATCCTGCCGCGAGGAAGAGACGAGAGATGAACACGTCGAACCGTGCGCTCCTGGTCGCGACCGCGACCGCGACGGCGACGGCGACCGCGGCCGCGACGATGCTGCTCGCCGGAAACGCGGTGGCGTGCGCCACCGACGCCGCCGCGGCAAGGTGCACGGCGCCGTGTGCGGAGGCGGGCGACGTGGCGGGGCTGCTTGCGCGACAGCTCGAGGACGGCTTGATCGGAGACGGAATCTGCTGATGGGAGCGCCGACGACCCTGGCGGGTCACATCATGAGCCAGACGCCGTTGCCGGTCGCCTGGGTGACCTGGCTGATGAGCGTCAATACCGCCGCGCTGCTCTTCGTGAGCCGCCGCGTCGCAGCGCGCCGGGTGCTGGCCGCGTGGGCAGCTCACGCCCTGCCGGGGCACGGCTCCGTCCCGGGTGATCGGTAGCGGAGCGGAGCGTTACCGATGGATCGGTCCTCGATGATCGTGGTTCGCGCGTTCTCCCGCCACGCCACCGCGCCCGCGACGGTCCGCCGCGCGTGTGGCGTCGCGAGCGTGGTCTCGCCCATGCCGCTGCTCGTCAATCACCTCGACCTGGTGCTCGCGCAACCGCTGAGCCTCGAGGTGCTGCGGCGTCTCGCGATGAATTTCGTCGTGCCGTATCTCGTGTCGTCGTACTCGTCGGCTCGGGCCGCGCTCGCGCTCGAGGAGTCGAGCTGAGCGTCGGCTGCCGGGCCATTCAGGCGACGCGTCGCCAGCGCGCGAGCCAGCTCGCGCCGAGCGCCGCCGATGCGAGGAGTCCGAGCGCGACCGGGCCGAGGTGCCAGACCAGCAGGTGCCAGCGCTCGTCGTGCGGGCACACGAGCTGGAGGGCCACGACGGCGGCGAAGAACGCGGCGCCGCCGGCGAGCAGACCCGCAACCGTCGGTACCAGGGGCGCCGCGCGGCGCACCAGGCCCGCGAGGAGCACCAGGGGAAGCGTCGCGATCAGCACGGTGACCGCGGCACACGGCCATCCCGCCGCGACGAAGTCCGAGTCGTGGGCCGCCGCCGCGGGCTCCCGGCCACAGGCCAGTGCGAGCCCCGCGGTGGCGAGCAGGATCACGATGGCGCTCAGGCGCAGCGGGGGCTCCTCGCCCGGGACGGACGAACGGAGCGCGAGCGCGGCGCTCGCGACCGCCACCGCCAGCAGCGCGAGCAGCTGCGCGACGAACGAGGCATCGCCGAGCCGCACCGGCAGATCGGCGCGGACGCCGATCGCGAGCGCCGCGATCGACAGGATCAGTGCGAGCCCTCCCGTCCAGGCCGCGAGGCGCCGGCCCGCGGGCCAGATGCGGGGCACCGGCGGAACGTCGGCGGTGAGGCTCGCGATCAGGTCGTCGGTGCTCGGCCGTATCCCGGGCGTGGGCTGCTTCGCGGTCATTCGTCGTCACCACCCAGCAGGCGCGCGCGCAGCGCCCGGTAGCCGCGGTGGATGCGGACGCGCATCGCACCCTGCGAAACGCCCGCCTGCGCCGCAGCCTGCTCGATCGACAGCCCTTTGATCTTGACCATCTCGAGGGCCTCGCGCTGTCCTTCGGGGAGGCCGTCGAAGATCGCGTCGATGCCGGACTCGTGGCTCGGCGGCGCGGCGGCGATCGTCAGGAGGGCGTCGTCGGCCGGGTACCGCTCGGCGCGCCGGCGGTCGCGGCGGAACGCGTCGCGAGCGAGTTGCGGGCGATCGCGTAGAGCCAGGGCTCCAGCGGGCGCGCGGGGTCCCAGGTGCGCCGCGCGCGGTGCACCGTCAAGAGAGTCTCCTGCACGAGATCCTCCACCTCCTGCACGTCGCGGATGCGGCGCCGGAAGGAGCTCCGCAAGTCGGACGCGACGCTCTCGAGCAGGCGTCGGTAGGCCTCGCCGTCGCCACTCTGCGCGCGTGCCATCCAGGCGGCGCGCTCGCCCGGCGGCGCGAGGTCGTCGGCATCGTTCGACATGATGGCGCTTCGCGGGATCGGCCGCGTTGTGGCATCCAGGCCGGCGCGGGTCCCGGCGCATTCCTCGCGGACCCGCGCGCCGCAGCGCTCGATGACGGCTGCCTCGTTCAGGAATCGCCGCGCCCTCAGCGCGATCCGGCCGGCGAGCGGGCGCGATCGTTCAGGCTCCAGTCGTAGTCGAGGTAGGTGATCGCCCGCGGCTCGAGTGCCGTGCGCGGCACCGTCGGTGGAGCGTTCGCGCGCAGGAACGCCGGCACGCCGCCGACACCCGCGAAGTCGTCCGCGAACCGCTTCAGGATCGCGGAGGCCCGCACGCCGTCTCCCTTCTCCGTCGTGACGAGGCCCTTGGACGGGTTCGCGAGAAACGTCCGCGCGGCGTCGTCGAGCTGTACGTCGAGGCGCTCCGCGACCTACGGCTCGGCGCGCAGGTCGGGACACGACAGCGACGCGCAGACGATCGCGAAGTGCACGCGCGGGTCGCCGAACTCGGGACGCAGGATCCCGTGCTCGACCCCGTCGAGCGAGCGCTGGGTACCGGCGACGGTCGCGACCTTCTTCTTCCAGATCGGGAACAGCAGGTTGCCGCCGTCCTTGATGCTCTGCATCGGGTAGCGGTCGACGACCGTCCGGATCGCCGTCAGGTTGTAGGCGTTGATCCGGAACGCGAAGCGCTCCGCCCGGCTCATGTGCGCGGGGTCGGCGGCCGCGAAGTCGTCGAGCGCGCGCGCGTAGTCGGGGTCCGCGCGCAGCGCGCCGTAGTCGACGAGGGTCGACGAGATGCCGTCGATGACTCCGGGCGCGACGTGACGCGCGAGCAGTCGGTGGTACGCGTCGGGGGCGAACGGCTGACCGGACCCGGTCGTGGTCGCCGCCAGCGCGAGCAGCGGGACGGCGCTCAGCAGCAGGGTCGTGGTCAGCAGCATGGCGAGCGGGCTCCTCTTCTCGTCTCGGCAGCGTCTCATGGCGCGGAGGACTTCGCCCCGCGAGCCCGGAAGTTACACGCGCCCGGCTCTCCCCATGCGCTGTGCCGCTCACCCGGCAGCCGCGCGGATGTCGCACCGTGCCGATGCACGACGCGGGCCGCGCTTTCCGCGCGCTCGAGCGGGCGCCCCTCGTTCGGCCGGCCACGGGCAGGCCGCGCGCTCGGCCGTCGGGGCTTGCGGTGTGCCGGGGAAGCGTCACGCCGCGACGTGGAGGACTCGCTGCTGCGGGCGGGCTTCGAGAGCGTTCGTGTCGCGTCGTCGTCGGGCCTTCTTCTCGCGTGTGCGGAGTGAGCGGATCGGGTAGTCGTCGAGCGAGGACCCGATGACGCAGGGCGGAGATCGATCGTGCACGACGCGCTGATGACGCACGAGCCGCTCGTGCGCGGGCTGGCCTTCGCCGGCGTCCTCGCCGTGATGGTGTGGTGGGAGGGGGCGGCACCCCGCCGTCCGCGCACGATCGGCCGGGCGCTGCGCTGGACCGGCAACCTCGGCGTCGTGGTGCTGAGCACGCTCGTCCTGCGCGCGCTCTTCCCGCTGCTCGCCGTCGGGCTCGCGGCACTCGCGCAGGAGCGCGGGTGGGGCCTGCTCAACGTGCTCGGCATCTCGGGATGGCCCGCCTTCGTCGCGTCGCTGCTCGCGCTCGACCTGACGATCTACCTGCAGCACGTGATGTTCCACGCGGTGCCGGCGCTGTGGCGCCTGCACCGCATGCACCACGCCGACCTCGAGTTCGACGCGACCACCGGGGTGCGCTTTCATCCCATCGAGATCGTGCTCTCGATGGGGCTGAAGCTCGGCTTCGTGCTCGCCTTCGGGCCGCCGGCGGTCGCGGTGCTCGTCTTCGAGGTCGTGCTCAACGCGACCGCCATGTTCAACCACGGCAACGTGCGGCTGCCACTGCACGTCGACCGGGTGCTGCGCCTGCTCGTGGTGACGCCCGACATGCACCGCGTCCACCACTCGATCCGCCCCGACGAGACCAACAGCAACTTCGGCTTCAACGTCCCGTGGTGGGACCGCCTGCTCGGCACGTACCGCGCGCAGCCGGCCGACGGCCACGAGGGCATGACCATCGGCATCGAGCAGTTCCGCACCGAGCGCGAGCTGCGGCTCGATCGCATGCTGCTGCAGCCGCTGCACGGCCCGGCGAGCGGCTATCCGTTCGATCGGCGGGACGACGCGGCCTGACACTGCAGCCTGACGACATCGAGTCGCGTCACGGGTTGAACGGCGACGGCTCGACCGCGTCGGCGCGCAGCGGCAGCGCGCCGCGCATCTCGCGGACCTCGTCGATCGAGAACTCGACGACGCGCTCCGCGCCGGGGAAACGCGCCGTACGCGCCGGATCCCAGTCGACGTGCGCGCGTCCGGTGAGCTGCAGGACGTCGCCGCTCGCGAAGTCGGCGAACGCGATGCCCGCGTGCGGGTCGCTCGCGAGGTTGCCGAGCGTCTGGAACATCGCGTTGCCCTTGTAGTCGGGCCAGGCGATGCGCCGCTCGTCGAGCACATCGACGAAGCCCGGCGCTCGGGATGGCTCGACGCGATGAAGAACGTGTCGGCGCGCGCGATCCGCAGCTGCTGCTCGCGGGTCAGCGCGTCCGTGGCGGTCGGGCTGGCGGCGCGTGCGCCGTTCCCGCCGTCGCTGCCGAGCGCGCGGCGCTGGATGTACTTCGGACAGTTGGCGAACACCTCGTCGACGGCGATGCGCAGCGGCCATGCCGTGCCCGCGACGCGGCCGTTCACCCGCATGCGGCGCCGCGTGGCGAGGTCGATCACGAGCGCCCCGAGCGGCGCGCCGGGAGCGAGGCTCGCCGCCAGCGGGTCACCCTCGAGCGGCTCGGCGTCGATCTCGATCACCCACTCGCTGGGCGCCGACAGGAAGCCCGGTGCGCCGTGCACGAGCGACGCCCACACCCGGCCGTCCGCGGCGCGGCTCGCCAGCACCGCGAACGGCTGCTCGAGCAGGAAGTCCCGCGCCGCCTGCGGGATCTCGTCGTGGATGCTGCCGGCGACGCGGCTCGCGATGCCCGCGACCCCGGCGCGCTGCTGCACCGCACGCTCGCCGTCGTGGAATGCGTGTGGCATCGGAATCCTCCTCTCGCCCGTGCGACGTGGTCGGATCAGAGGAAGCCGCAGCTCGGCGCGCCGGACGTCGGCGCGTGCGCCTGCTGCAGGCCGTCGCTGGTGAAGATCTCGAGCCGCGTGCCGTCCGGGTCCTCGAAGAAGATCCCGCCCGAGCTCGCGCCCTCGCCGTGCGGCACCGCTCCCTCGTAGAGGAAGCGGCCGCCCGCGTCGCGCACGCGCGCCTCGGCGTCGCGCACGTCGGCGAGCGTCGGCACGCGGAACGAGAGGTGGTGCAGGCCCCGACGCCGCCCGTCGAAGCGCCCGTCGCTCTGCTGCCACAGCGTGAGCGCGAGCGCGTCGCCGTACTTCAGGAAGGCGAAGCGTCGCGACGCCTCGTCGGAGCGTCCGCCGACGCTGAAGCCGAACACGCGCTCGCAGAAGCGCACGGCGCGGTCGAGGTCGGTGACGTTGATGCCGACGTGGCCGGTCGTGAAGGCCGTCTGGTGATCGTTGCTCGACATGTTCCTGTCCTTCGCGGCGCCACTTCGGCGGAGGCGCCTCCTGCATGGCTCCGACGACCGTCGGTGGCCGGTCCCGGCGACATTGCAGCGACCGTGCCGTCAGACGGGACTCGAGAAACACCGGTGCCGGCTTGGGTTCCGGCATCACCGCTACAATGAAAATTCGTGGTTCAACGAAAGATCACCATCGATCATAACGAAGTTTCGTTGTGGACTGCGCCAGCCATGACCGAGGATGCCCTGCTCAAGGTCGCGGTCGCGGCCGCCGAGGCGCGCGACCCCGCGGCCGTGCTGAGCACGGTGGTCGGTGGCCTCACCGCCGACGCCGGACTCGCGCTGGCGCGCGTCTGGCTCGTCGCCCCCGGCGGCCCGTGCGACGCCTGCCCGATGCGCGACGAGTGCCCCGACCGGACGCGCTGCCTGCACCTCGCCGCGAGCGCCGGCAACCCGCGTCACGAGCCGCGCGAGCGCTGGTCGCGCGTCGACGGCGACTTCCGCCGCTTCCCGCTCGGCGTGCGCAAGGTCGGGCGCGTCGCGGCGAGCGGCGAGTCGCTGCTGGTCGCCGACGTCGAGCGCGACGCGGCGTGGATCGCGCGACCCGAGTGGGCGCGCGCCGAGGGGATCCGCAGCTTCGCCGGCCACCCGCTGGTGTTCCGCGGCGAGGTGCTCGGCGTGCTCGCGGTGTTCTGCCGCGCCGGCATCGATGCCGCCCGCTTCGCGGAGCTGCGCGGCTTCGCGGCGCAGGCGGCGGTCGCGATCGCGAACGCGCGCGCCTTCGCCGAGCTCGAGCAGCTGCGCGCGCAGCTCGAGCTCGAGCGCGACTACCTGCGCGAAGAGGTCCGCGAGGCGCGCGCGCCCGGCGGCATCGTCGGTGCGAGCCCGGCACTGAAGAGGGTTCTCGGGCAGATCGAGCTGGTAGCGCCGACCGACGCGAGCGTGCTGGTCCTCGGCGAGTCCGGCACCGGCAAGGAGCTGGTCGCGCAGGCGCTCCACGAGCGCAGCGCGCGCGCCGCGGCGCCGCTGGTGCGCGTCAACTGCGCGGCGGTGCCGTGCGAGCTCTTCGAGAGCGAGTTCTTCGGCCACGCGCGCGGGGCGTTCACCGGCGCGCTGCGCGACCGCGTGGGGCGCTTCGAGCTCGCGGACGGCGGCACGATCCTCCTCGACGAGGTCGGCGAGATCCCGCTCGAGCTGCAGGGCAAGCTGCTGCGCGTCCTGCAGGAGGGGACGTTCGAGCGCGTCGGCGAGAGCCGCACGCGGCGCGTGAACGTGCGCGTGGTCGCGGCGACCAACCGCCAGCTCAAGCGCGAAGTCGAGGCGGGTCGCTTCCGCGAAGACCTCTACTACCGCCTCGCGGTGTTCCCGATCGAGCTGCCGCCGCTGCGCGAGCGCCGCGGTGACGTCGGCGCGCTCGCGGCGCACTTCCTCGCGCTCGCGGAGCGCAAGCTGGGCCGGAAGGGCCTGCGGCTCACCAACCGCGACGTGCAGGCGCTCGAGCGCCACGCGTGGCCGGGCAACGTCCGCGAGCTCGCGAGCGTCGTCGAGCGCGCCGCGATCCTGGCGCGCGACGGACGGCTCGCGATCGACGCCGTGCTCGAGCGCGCGGAACTGCCACGCGCGTCGCAAGGACCGCAACCGGCGAGTGCGCCGTCGTCCGCGGGCGCATCCGAGCCGACTCCCGCGTACGGGATCGAGACCGAGCGCGAGCGCAAGCAGCGCGAGCGCGCCAGCCTCGAGGCGGCGCTCGCCGCGTGTGGCGGCAAGGTTTACGGTCCAGGCGGTGCGGCGGAGCTGCTCGGCGTCCGGCCGACGACGCTCGCGTCGCGCATCCGGGCGCTCGGCCTGCGCCGCGTCCGTCCCGACCGCCTCTCTCGGTGAACTGCGACGCCCCCCGTTTCCGTACCCGCCGGCTTGCCCGACGGCCGCGAACCGCATAACGCTGCCTCGCGCGGATGATCGAGGTAGCGCATCTCACCAAGGAGTTCGGCGACTTCACGGCGGTGCGCGACGTGAGCTTCACGATCGCGCCGGGAGAGTGTGTCGGCTTCCTCGGACCGAACGGGGCGGGAAAGACCACCACGATGCGCGTCATCGCGGGGATCTTTCCGCCGACCACCGGGACGGTGCGCGTCGCGGGCCACGACGTGCAGCGCGAGCCCGACGCGGCGCGGCGCCTGGTCGGCTACTTCCCCGAGAACGCGCCGTACTACCCGGAGATGAGCGTCGAGGAGTACCTCGCCTTCGTCGCGCGGGCGAAGCGGCTGCCGCGTGGCGTGCGCCGCGCCGAGGTCGAGCGCGTGATCGGTGCGACGTCGCTCGGCGAGATGCGGCGCCGCCTGGTCGGCAAGCTCAGCAAGGGCTTCCGGCAGCGGGTCGGACTCGCGCAGGCGCTGCTCGGCGATCCGCAGGTGCTGATCCTCGACGAGCCGACGTCCGGTCTCGACCCGGAGCAGGTCGCGGACATCCGCGAGCTGGTGAAGGGCCTGCGCGGCCAGCGGACGATCATCTTCTCGAGCCACATCCTGTCGGAGGTCAGCCAGGTGGCGCAGCGCGTGGTCATCATCAACCGCGGCCGCGTGGTGGCGGAGGACCGTCCCGAGGGGCTCGCGCGCCGCATCGAGGGCGCGGTGACGGTCCACCTCCGTGCTGAGGCGCCGGAGAGCGAGCTGCGCGCGCTGCTGTCGGCGATCCCCGGCGTGCACGACCTCGCCGTCACCGACGGCCGCCTGCGCTTCCACGCCCGCGACGACGCGGTGGTCCGGGAGGTGTCGCGCGCGGTCACGGCGCAGGGCTGGATCCTGCTCGAGCTGTCGCGCGACTCGCTGTCGCTCGAGGAGATCTTCCTCCGGCTCGTCCACGACGGCGATCCGGCGCGGGGAGCGGCGTGATCGCGATCATCCGCAAGGAGCTGGTGTCGTACTTCAGCTCGCTGCTCGCCTGGGTGGTGATCACGCTGTTCCTCGGCGTGTCGGGCTTCTACTTCTACTCGAACCTGTCGTTCTTCCTGCTGAGCGGCGGCTTCGACGTCGCGCGCGGCCTCTGGCAGTTCCAGCTGCACGACATGCGGCAGATCATGGTGTCGCTGCTGCCGCTGCTCACGATGCGCCTGTTCGCCGAGGAGCGCCGGCTCGGTACGCTCGAGCTGCTGTGGACCTACCCGCTGCGCGACGTCGAGATCGTGCTCGGCAAGTACCTGGCGTCGCTGCTGGTGCTGCTGCTGATGCTCGCCCCGACCCTGGTCTTCCCGGCGCTGCTCACCCAGACCAACGCGCCGGTCGCGATCGGCGCGCTGCTCGCAGGCTACCTCGGGCTCTTCCTGCTGGGCGCCGCCTTTCTCGCCTGCGGGATCCTCGTTTCGGCGCTCACCGACAGCCAGGTGCTCGCCGCCGCGGTGACGTTCAGCCTGCTGCTGCTGTTCTGGGTCATGACCTGGAACGAGGCGGCGGTGGGTGCGCCGGTGCTGTCGGTCCTGTCGCATCTCTCGCTGTTCGACCGCTTCTACGTGTTCTCGCGCGGCGGCGTCGACACGCGCGACGTGACCTTCCTGCTGCTGTTCAGCGCGGTGTTCCTCGCGTGGACGGTGCTGGCGCTCGGGTCGCGGCGCTGGCGGGGCGTCAAGTAGTGCGCCCCTGTCCGGGCGGGAGGACCGCTTGAGCCGGCTCGTGCACTGGGTCGCGTTCGTGCTCTCGCTCGCGGCGGTGCTCGCGGTGGCGGTGGCGCTGCAGGCGTTCTCCGACCTCTTCAGTCGCCGCTTCGATCTCACGACGACGCAGATGCTCTCGCTGTCGCCGTACACGCTGTCGGTGCTCGCCGAGGTGAAGAAGCCGCTCGACGTCGAGGTGTACTACGAGCGCGGCGAGCGGCAGCGGGCGCGCGATCTGCTCGCGCTCATGCAGGACCACGCGCCGCTGCTGCGCTACGAGCTGGTCGACCTCGATCGCAACCCGGCGCGCGCGCGCGAGCACCGCGTCGACCACTACGACCGCGCGGTGCTGAAGTACGACGGGCGCGAGGTCGTCGTCTTCGCCGGCAACGAGGAATCGCTGACCGGCGGCATTGCGCGCATCCTCGCCGAGCGTGCGCGCGTCCTCTACTTCCTCCAGGGCCACCAGGAGCGCTCGCTCGGTGCCGGCACCCCGGAGAACTGGGGGCGTGCGGCGCAGGTGCTGCGCAACGAGGGCTACGAGACCCGTTCGCTGTCCCTGCTCGACCTCGCGAGCGTGCCCGAGGACGCGAGCGCCGTGATCCTCGCCGGCCCCGAGACCGACGCCGCCGAGGGTGAGCTGCGCGCGCTGAGCGCATACCTCGAGCGCGGCGGGTCCGTGCTGGTCGTGGTCGATCCCGTGGCGCTGCCGCAGCTCGAGGCGTGGGTCGCGGGCTACGGCTTCACGATCGGCGACGACGTCGTGATCGATCGGGCGAACCGCGTCTACGGTAGCGACGGTACCAACGTCGTCGTGCCGTACTATCGCGACCACGAGGCGACCCGCGGCCTCGATACGCCGTCGGTGCTCGGCCGCGCGCGCTCGGTGGGGCTGACGGAAGGTCGGGAGGACGACGTGACGCGCGGGCCGAGCGTGGTCGCGCGCACGGCGAAGGAGAGCTTCGCCGCCCAGGACGCCTCGCGGACGCGCGCGGGCGAGGTGACGTTCGACGAGCAGCGCGACCGTCCGGGGCCGATCGGCGTCATGGCGGTCACCCTCGTCGAGCCGGACGCGGCTCGGCCCGGCCGCCTCGCGCTCGTCGGCGATGCCGACTTCGCCAGCGACGCCTTCTTCTCGCTGATGGGGAACAAGAACCTGCTCGTCAACACGATCGGCTGGCTCGTCCCGACCGGTGCCGAGGGCGCGCGTCCGCGGGCCGAGGCGACGCAGCTCGGACCGATGTCGCCGATGTACGTCTCGGATGCGCTCGTGCAGGCCATCTTCCTGGTCGCGGTCGTCGCGCAGCCGGCTCTGGTGCTGGCGATCGGCATCGTCGTGCTGATCGGGCGCCGGCGTCGGCGCTAGGAAACCGCCACGATGTCACCGGGACGACGGAGCCTGCTCTCGCTCGCGGTGATCGCGATCGCTCTCCTGGCGACGTGGACCGCGCACCGCCTCGAGCCGCCGCCTCCGGCGCCTCCCGGTGACGCCGTGCAGCCGGTGCTCGACGTGGCCGCCGGCGACGTACGGGCGATCGCCGTCCGGAGCTGGCAGGGTGCGCTGCGCGCGCATCGCACGCCGTCGGGCTGGCAGGTGGACGAGGTCCGACTCGGACGCGGCACGAGCCCGCCCGAGCCGGGCACGCCCGTGCCGGCGCCCGGCGACGTGGACCAGACGCTCGAGACGCTGGTCGGCGAGATCGCGTCGCTGCCGGAGATCGACCGCTTCGCTCCCGACGGCGTTCGCGCGCGGGACTTCGGCCTCGATCCGCCGCAGGCAACGATCACGCTCGAGCTCGCATCGGGCCACCGGCGCACGCTCGAGATCGGTGAGCTGACGGTGACGACGTCGGCGCTCTACGCGCGCGTGCTGCCGGGAAGCGACGTGTTCCAGATCGGCAGCCTCGTCTTCAACAACATCGCGGCGGCGCTGTTCCGCCTGCGCGCGCTCGCGGTCCCGGCCCCGGCGGAACCCGCCGGGGGAGAGCCGTGAAGCTGCTGGGCGACTGGCTGCGCGCCGTCGCGCGGGACGACGGTGCGCGCGACGCGTTCGTGTACCGCGATCCGCGCGCGCCCGACGGCCCCGCGCGGCGCCTCACCTATGCCGACTGGGACCGCCGCTCCGACGCCATCGCCGCGGGCCTCGTGGAGCTGGGCTTCGTCAAGGGCGACGTGCTCGCGATCCTGCTGCCGCCGCGCGTCGAGTACGCCCTGTGCTACCTCGCGGCGGCGAAGATCGGCGTCATCACCACCGGCGTCAATCCGCGTTTCGGCGACGGCGAGATCGAGCACGTCCTGCGCGACAGCGGCGCGCGCGCGGTGGTCACGCTCGAGCGGCTGGGCGAGCGCGAGCTCGCGCCGCTGGTGCGGCGTCTCGGCGCCCGCATCCCGACGCTGGAGCAGTTGATCGTCGCGGGCGGCGCCCGCGAGGCGAAGGGCAAGGCCTGCGGCCGCGATCCGCAGGTGCGCGCGCCGTCGCTGACGACGCTCGCCGCGGTCGAGGGGACGAGCGACGAGGGCGGCGCGTCGCGGCATCCGGAGGCGCCGGCCGTCGAGCTCTCGCCCGACGATCTGGTGGCGCTGGTGTACACCAGCGGGACCACCGGCAAGCCGAAGGGCGCCGCGTTCAGCTACGCGAACCTGGAGGCGATCCGCCCGACGCGCGCCGAGATGCTGCAGGAGTACGGCGAGCGGTCGCTCGCGACCGGCACACCGTTCTCGCACGTGGGCTTCATGACGAAGATCGTCGCCAACGTCGCGGGCGCGCAGACCACGGTGCTGCTGGAGACGTTCAAGGCTCGTACCGTGCTCGAGACCATCGCGCGCGAGCGCATCACCTACGTCGGCGGCGTCCCGGCGCAGTTCGCCTTGATCCTGATGGACCCCGAGCTCGAACGCTTCGACCTGTCGTCGCTGCGCACGGGCGCGATCGGCGGCGCGCCGTTCACGCCCGAGCTCGTGCGCGGCATCCGCGAGCGGCTCGGGATCGAGCTGGTGACGCGCTACGCCTGCACGGAGACGGCGGTCGGCACGGGCTCGCGGCGCGGCGACGACGAGGAGCGTCTCGCGGGCACCGTCGGCCGCGCCAGCGACATCGTCGAGCTGCGCGTCGTCGACGAGGCGCGCCATCCGCTGCCGGCGGGCGAGGTCGGCGAGGTGGCGATCCGCTCGCCGGCGGTCATGCGCGGCTACTGGAGGCAGCCCGAGGCGACGGCGGAGGCCCTCGACGCGGACGGCTTCTACTACACCGGCGACCTCGGCGTCCTCGACCAGGACGGCTACCTGAAGCTCGTGGGCCGGAAGAAGGAGATGTACATCCGCGGCGGCTACAACGTGTACCCGGTGGAGGTCGAGGCGGTGCTCGGCGAGCACCCGCGGGTCGCGCAGGCGGGGGTGGTCGGCGTGCCCGATCCCGTGCTCGGGGAGCGTGGCGTCGCCTTCGTCGTGCCGCGCGACGCCGCCTCGCCGCCCGACGCCGACGACGTGCGCGCCTTCGTCGGCCGGCAGATCGCGGACTACAAGGTCCCCGACCGGGTCGTCGTCTGCGGCGAGCTGCCGCTCACGCCCGGGATGAAGGTCGACAAGGCGGCGCTGCTCGCGCGCGCGACGGGCGGGGACGATGCTTGACGGTGCGCCTCCCGTCGGGGTCCCGCCGTGACGGGGTCGCAGTGACGGGTGTCCGCGGCCGGGGCGTTCTGGAGCGGCGCGGCGGGCTCGACGCGCGCCGCGCCGTTCTGTTCACGACCGGGCTCTCGGCGACGCTGCACCTGCTGATGGCGGACTCGCTGCCGCTGATCCTCACGCCCGACTCCGGTGAGTACGTACGCGGCGCGGTCGCGCTGCGCGACGGCAGCGGACCGTGGGTCGAGATCAGCCGCACGCCCGGCTACCCGGTCCTGCTGGCCGCGACCTTCGCGCTGTTCGGCGTCGGCGCGGGCGGCATCCTGATCGTGCAGAACCTGCTCGCGGTCGCGAGCTGCGCGCTGGTGACGTTCGCCGCCGCGCGCGTCGCGTCGCCGCGCGCCGCCCTCGCCGTGGGCGTGCTGTACGCGGTCGAGCCGTGGTCGCTCGCACTCGCGAACTACGCGCTCACGGAGACCGCCACCACGTTCGCCGTCGTGCTCGCAGCCGGCCTGGTGCTGGGCTGGCGCCGGCCGACGGCATCAGCGGCAGCCGCCGTCGGTGCGGCGCTCGCGCTCGCGTGCCTCATGCGGCCCGCCGTCCAGTCGCTCACGCCGTTCTTCGCGCTGGCGTGGCTCGTGGGAGCGGACGGGACGCCGCGTCGCCGCGTCGGCCTCGGCGTGGCGCTCGGCGCGGCGTTCGCGGCGTGCTGCGCGCCGTGGCTCGCGTACAACGCGTCGCGCGGCGTGCACGGCCTCGCGGGCGCCTCCGGCACCGTGCAGTGGTACGGCGCCGCCATGGCCGGCCTCGTCGACCCCGAGGCGGCGCCCGACGAGCGCACGCGCGAGGTTGCCGCGACCGAGCTTCGGCCGGGTGCGGGAGACCCCGAGGTGTACCGCGTGATCGACGCCGCCGGCGCATACCGCTCGCTCGAGCAGAGCGAGCGCTTCGGTGTGTGGGCGCGCGCCGGGATGGCACGACGACCGCTCTCCTACCTCGGCGCGGCGTGGGATGCGCTGCGCTGGCAGCTCGACGTCGGCGCGGCGGGCCGCCCGCCGATGTACGACGAGCTGCGGTTCTTCCTCGAGCGCCTCACCTGGGACACCCACGACCCGCCGCGCACGGGTGCCCCCAACTTCCAGAACCCGGGCCGGCTCCCGAAGCCGTGGGCGTTCTCGGTCGCGTGGCACGGCGGCGTCCTGCAGACGTACATGCGCGCGGCCGCGCGGTCGCCGCTGCGCGGGGTGCCGCAGCTGCCGCTCGCCCTGTGCGCGCTCGCCGCGTGCGCGCTGGCCGCGTGGCGCGGCGCGTGGCCGCTGGCACTCGTGCTGCTCGGCACGATCGCCTTCGTGCTCGTGCACGCAGCACTCCTCCTGCCGGTCGCGCGGCACGCGATGCCGGTGTGGACCGTGTGGTACGTGGCAGCGGCGTACCTGCTGCAGGCGGGCGACGGTCGGACGGCCTGACCGGTGTCCGACGTGCAGCAGCGCAACCCCGTCCCCGGCGGCGCATTCGATGCGGCGGCGTTCCTGTGTCCGCTGGTGCTCTACGTCTGGACGGCGGCGCCGACCGTGACGCTCGAGGACTCCGGCGAGTTCATCACTGCCGCCCATCGTCTCGGTATCCCGCATCCGCCCGGATACCCGCTGTGGTGTCTCTGGGCCCACCTCTTCACGTGGCTTCCGCTCGGGTCGGTGGCGGAGCGTGTGCACTGGAGCAGCGGAGTCGCGGGGGCCGCGACGGTGTGGCTCGTGTTTCGCGTGGCGCTGCGGGTGCTCGGCGACCGCAGCGCTGCGTTGCTCGGTGCGCTCGCACTCGGCGCCTCGACGATCTTCTGGGCGCAGTCCGTCGTCGCCGAGGTGTACGCGCTCAACGCCGCCCTCTGCATGCTGCTGCTCCTGCTGGCGCTGCGCTGGCGCGACGACCGGCGGGTGGGCTGGCTCTACGCGCTGGCATTCGTCGTCGGTGCCGGGATGGGCAACCACTTCCTGCTGGCGCTCGCAGCCCTGCCGGTGCTCGGGCTGCTCGTCGTCGTGGACCGGCGAGCGCTGCTGCGACCGTGCGTGCTGGTCGTCGGCGCGCTGCTGCTCGCGCTGGGCCTCTCCGTGTACCTCTATCTTCCGCTGCGCGCGGCGGCCGATCCACCGCTCAACATCGGCAACCCGCGCACGCTCGCCGGCGTCGTCGCGCACGTGCGCCGCGACGTCTACTCCTCGGAGCTCGAGTCGGGGCGTACCGCCGGCGGGGTGCGCGACGCGCTGCTGCACACGCGCGACGCATGGCGTGACGCGGCACGCTGGTTCGGCTGGCCGTTCGCCGCGCTCGCGCTGCTCGGCGTCATCGCCTGGCCGCGCCGTGCGCGCGACGTGCTGGTGACGACGCTCGCGACCGCGCTGCTCGGCACGCTGGTGCTCAACCTGCAGCTGCACGCGCCGCACACCCGGCTGTGGATCTACGCGCATCGCGTCTACTACCTGCAGGTACACGCGATGATCGCGCTGTGGATCGCGTCGGGCGTGCACGCGCTCGCCGGTGCGGCTGCACCACGTGGGGCCAGGGCGCAGTGGATCGTCCGTGCCGCGGTCGTCCTCGGCATCCTGTGGAGCGGGCTCCGCGGCTACGACGTCGCCTCGCACCGTGGCGACCGTGTGGGCCGCGACCTGGCGCTCGACCTGCTCGACGCAGCACCGCCCGGAGCGGGCTTCCTGCCGGTCGGCGACGACATCGTCTTTCCGCTGCTGTACGCGCGCTACGTCGAGGGGCTGCGGCCCGACGTCAGCCTGGTGTCGCGCGAGTACGGCTGGCGCGGCGAGGCGTACTCCACCCTGCTTGCCGGCGACCGGCTGAGCGATGCGATGCGCGACGCGATGCCCGCTCTGCGCGGCCACGTCGCCGTGCCGCGCGGGCTCGTCTACGTCCTCGAGCCGGGGCCGCTGCCGCCGATGGATGCGCGCCGGCGCTGGGCATCGTTCGTGCCGCTGCCCGGACCACCGCGCGACCGGGGCCTCGACGCCGCCGCGGACGATCTCTTCGTGGACGCCGTGCGCGCTCGCTACGCCGCGTACCACGCGCGCCTCGGCGCGCGGTCGCTCGCGCTCGGGGACGAGCCCGCGGGCATGGCGTCGCTCGATCGTGCCGAGGCGCTCGACCCCGGCGATCCGCACGTCGCGGTGCTGCTGTTCGACGTCTACCGCGACTTCGCCGTGCGGCCGGAGCGCTGGCGTCCGCTGCTCGAGGGCGCGCTGGCCGAGTGGGATCGTGCGTACGATCCGCACGACGCCCGCTTCGACTGGCTAGGGCGGGCCGACATCGAACGCCGGCTCGCTGCGCTCGATGGCTCGCCGGGGCAGGACGCTCCGTAGTGCGGTGAACCCGTCCGGGAGGCGTCGTCTCAGTACGAGCTCGCCGCCGAGCGCGCGACGTCCTGCCGCGCGTCGAGACGGTCGACGGGTGGGCCCTGCGCGAGCCAGTCGGTCGCCGCGCGCTGACCGGCGACGTACATCGCCTGCATCGTGCCGCGCTGGAAGTTCAGGTACGAGCCGGCGCTGAACAGCGCGCGGTCGTGTGCCGGACGCAGCGCCTCGTACAGCTTGACCTCACGGTACGGGCTGCCGTCGATTTGCGACAGGCGGTTGCGGTCGAGGAGCAGCATGCGGTCGACGTTGTAGGCGTTCTCGAGAAACGAATCGGCCGTGCGCTCGATCGCGCGTCCGAAGCGTGCGAGGTTTCCGGTCCGGCACTGCTCGGTCACCAGCACGGTGATGATCTGGCCCGCCCCCAGGGCGACCGCAGGCGCGAGCGGGGTGTTGACCAGCAGACCGCCGTCCCAGAGGAGCCGCGTGCCGATCGGTACCGGGCTGAACAGAAGCGGGATGCTGGCGCTCGCGACCAGCATGTCGACGCTGATCGCCGGCACCACGACGTACTCCGAGGCCGGCACCGCGGGAACGGGACCGGTCACGTAGCGCACGACCTTGCCGGTGTGGATGTCGACCGCGTTGATCGCGACGCGGCGCTTGTTCGGGATGCGCGTGCCGCCGAAGAGCTTGACCAGGCGGTCGCGGAGGCGGCCGGTGTCGACGAGAAACGGCTCCTGGATGCCCTCGAGCAGCTCGCTCACGAGATCGAAGCGGCTCGTCAACAGGAAGTCCATGATCAGCGCCGAGAGCGAGCCGAGCTGCGGCGGCCAGTACCAGCGCGCGCGCTGCATCAGGCGCAGCGCATCCGACGGCAGGCGTCGCGGGAAGTCGATCAGCTCGCGCGCCGAGATCTTGAGGAGGGTCTGGAACAGCGAGCGGAAGAAGCGCGCGCTCGCGACCACGGGCGGGTCGTCGGCCAGGCCGTACCAGAAGTCCATCATCTCGCTCGGTGTGAAGCCGGCCGAGATCATGGCGGCGTTGAGTGCGCCGGCGGACGTCCCGCTGAGCACCTGCGGTCCGTCCGCGAAGCGGGGGTCACGCAGGAGGCGCTCGTAGACGCCGACCTGCAGGGGGCCCCGCGCACCGCCGCCGGACAGCACCAGGCCGACCTTGCCGCTGCCTTCGCTGTTTCGTGTTATCGTCGTGACCACGCGACTGCCTTATGCCTGATGGATTCTGCGCGCGCCAACCATGAGCTTGCTCGGCGCACTCATCGTATCGGCCGTGGTGACGGCCGGCCTTACCTCGCGCGTGGCGTGGCCGCGGCTGGTGGTCGAGGAGTTCCCGGGGCCCGTCCGGCGGGCGCTCGCCTACCTGCTCCTGACGGTCACCCTCGCAGTCACGGCGATCCTGCCGTTCTCGCGGATCGGGCAGCCGGCGCCGCTGGTCGACTTCGAGCAGATGTCGGGCCCGGAGCTGTTCCTCGGGCATGCGATCCTCGCCGGCTCCCTGCTCGGGTGGTGGGCGCTCGCCGGCTTCCGGCCGCTGGGTGCGTTCCTCCACCTGCGGCTCGACCGGCCGCGGCAGCAGCTGCGCGAGGGGGTGCTCACCGGGCTCTTCGGCTGGGCGATCACGATGCTCGCGATGGCGCTCGCAGGAGCACTCCTCGGCATCGGCGGCGACGCGGCGGGCGGCGTCGAGCCCCGGATTCCGGAGATGGTCCGCAGCATCGTCGGGCTGTCTGTGCCGACGCGGCTTCTGCTGGTGTGCTCGGCAGGGTTCTTCGAGGAGCTGTTCTTCCGCTCGTTTCTGCAGGCGCGCAGCGGCCTCCTGCTGTCGACCGTCCTCTTCACCGCGAGCCACGCGAGCTACGGCATGCCGTTCATGCTGCTCGGTGTCTTCACGGTGTCGGTGGTGCTCGGGCGCGTCTTCGAGCGCCGTGCCGACGTCGTGCCCTGCATGGTCGCGCATGCGGTGTTCGACGCGATCCAGCTCTTCGTGATCCTGCCCTTGGTGGTGGCGGGCGGGTGAGCATGCCAAGATCTCCGGTCGTGGCGGAGCAGGAGCGCACACCGTTCCTCGTCCCGGTGGACGACGAGCACGTCCGGCGGGAGCGCGCGAAGGCCCGCGAGCTGCGCGACTCGCAGTGGTGGAAGCGGCGACGCTCGAGCGGCCTCTGCCACTACTGCGGCCGGAGCGTGGGTGCGAAGGCGCTGACGATGGACCACCTGGTGCCGATCGTCCGCGGCGGCCGCTCGACGCACGGCAACTGCGTGCCCGCCTGCAAGGACTGCAACAGCGCGAAGAAGCACAGCCTGCCGACGGAGTGGAGCCCGGCCTCGGGCGGTCCTGCCGGCGGCGAGGAGAGCGGTCGATGAGGGTCGACGACCTGCCGCTCATCGAGGAGCGGGCGCGCATGCACCGTCCGTTCACGGCGGAGCTGAAGCCCGTGATGCGCGCGGCGGTGGCGTTGGTCGTGGCACCCGACGGCGACGAGCTCGCAGCGCTGCTGATCGAGCGCGCGCAGCATCCCCTCGACCCGTGGTCCGGGCACATGGCGTTTCCCGGCGGGCGGCACGACGCGACCGACCCGTCCCTCGAGCGCACCGCGATCCGCGAGACGCTCGAGGAGGTCGGGATCGACCTCATGCGCCACGGGCGCTTCGTGACGCGCCTCGACGAGCTGCAGGCGCAGGCACGCGGCCGCAACCTCGACATGGTGATCTCGCCGTTCCTGTTCTTCCTCGACCGCGCGCGCGAGACCACGCCCGACACGAGCGAGGTCGCGGGCACGCTGTGGGTGCCGCTGCGCGTGTTTCGCGACGAGCGCCACCAGGGCACGACGCACTTCTCGCGCGACGGCTTCGGCGCGGACTTCCCGGCGTTTCTCTACCAGGGCAAGACCATCTGGGGGCTCACGTACCGCATCCTGAGCGGCTTCCTCGAGCTGGTGCGCGGCGTCGGCGAGGACGCCTCCGCCCGGACGGGCGCGGACTGAGCGCGGCGCGCCGGCCCGCACGGAACACGATGTACCGCCTGTTCGTCAGCATCGAGCTGCCCGCCGACGTCAAGGACATGCTGTCGCGTCTGTCCGGCGACGTGCCGGGCGCGCGCTGGCTCGAGTCCGACGAGATGCACCTCACCGTGCGCTTCATCGGCGAGGTCGACGGGCTCGTTTACGAGGACGTTCTCGCGGCGCTCGGCGACGTGCGCGCCGCACCGTTCGAGCTCGCGTTGCGCGGCGTCGGGCACTTTCCGCCGCGCGGCGAGCCGCGCATCCTGTGGGCCGGGCTCGAGCGCAGCGACGGGCTGCGCCTGCTGCACGACCGCGTCGAGAGCGCACTGGTGCGCGCCGGCGTCGAGGCCGAGCGACGCAAGTTCTCACCGCACGTGACGCTCGCCCGGCTCAAGGGTACGCCGTCGCGCGCCGTCGGCAGCTTCCTCGCGAGGAACGGGCTCTTCCGCGCCGACCCCTTCGCCGTGCGCGAGCTCCACCTGTTCTCGAGCAGCCTCGGCGCGAAGCGCGCCGTGCACCGCTGCGAAGCATCGTATGCGCTCGACGGAGGCGGCCCGTGAAGAGCTTTCGCAAGGAGCTGTGGTTCGAGGTCCCCGGACGGCGAGGGTTCCTGAACGTGACCCGCCAGGTCGAGGCGTGCGTTCGCGAGAGCGGCGTGCGCGAGGGCCTCGTGCTGGTGAACGCGATGCACATCACGGCGTCGGTGTTCGTCAACGACGACGAGCCCGGCCTTCACCAGGACTACGAGAGGTGGCTCGAGGGCCTCGCACCGCACGCGCCGGTCGAGCAGTACCGCCACAACGACACCGGCGAGGACAACGCCGACGCGCACCTGAAGCGCCAGATCATGGGCCGCGAGGTGGTCGTCGCGATCACCGACGGCAAGCTCGACTTCGGCCCCTGGGAGCAGATCTTCTACGGCGAGTTCGACGGCCGCCGGAAGAAGCGCGTCCTCGTCAAGGTCATCGGTTGCTAGCGAGGGGGCACGCGCCCCCTCGCCCCACGCGGCGAAGCCGCGCGGGGGCCCACTCCCCGCGCTCCCTTCGGTCGGCCGCGCGCTCCGCGCGCGGAGGGGGCACGCGCCCCCTCGCCCCACGCGGCGAAGCCGCGCGGGGGCCCACTCCCCGCGCTCCCTTCGGTCGGCCGCGCGCTCCGCGCGCGGAGGGGGCACGCGCCCCCTCGCCCCACGCGGCGAAGCCGCGCGGGGGCCCACTCCCCGCGCTCCCTTCGGTCGGCCGCGCGCTCCGCGCGCGGAGGGGTCACGGTCCGATGTAGGTCGTGCGGCGCGAGACGAAGCCGTCGAAGTGGATCGTGCCGGTCGAGGTCGAACGGACGCCGACCGCACCGAGGCGCACGAAGTCGAGGAACGCCGCTGCGTTGTCGAGGCCGGTCAGCGCTGCGACACTCGTCCCGTCGATCCACATGTCGAAGCGGCCGTTCCCGCTCACCGGCGACGATGCACGTCGCCAGTCGAACTCGATCGTGTGCGGCGCGTCGGTGACGGCGAGCCACGGCGTCGCCGCGGACGTGCCGTCGTCGAGCCGGGTCTTCGCCATCAGCCGGTACTCGCCGCCGGTTCGGCGGACCATCATCTGGATCAGCTTCCTCCGCTCGGGCGTGCGCGAGAACGCTTGCAGGATGGTCACGCGCTGCGTGTCGAGGCCGGGCGTGAAGCCGTTCGGGTCGAACCAGAAGCGTGCCCGATACCGGGACTCGGCATCGGGCGTTTCGTCCTGCACGAAGAGCTTCGTCGTGCCGTCGATCACGGCGCGCAGACCGCGCGCGCCCGTGATCGCGGCGGAGGCCGAGGCGGTCAGCGAGCCGCCCTCGCTCGACAGCATGCTCCACGATTCGAGGGCCGGGTCTTCGAAGTCGTCGGCGAAGATGTCGTCCGGCATGACGCCGCTGTCGCCGATCGTGAGCGCGACGTCGTAGATCTGCGCTGCGTTGCTCGTCCCCGGCAGCACGCGCAGGTAGTAGGTGCCCGCTCCGCTTGGCAGCACGACGTCGGACAGCGACTCCGCCGCGCCGGCGCCGTGCGCGTTGGCGGTGCCGAGAACCGTGGTGCCGTTCGTGTCGAGCACCTGCACGGCGAGGTCGTTCAACACGAGGCTGTTGAAGCTGGTGCCCGCGGTGCACGAGCCGTTGGGGTTCTGTGGGCCCATCAGGTACGTGGCGCCGCGCGGTGTGACCGTGACGCTCGCCTTCTTGCCGGCGCCCACGCTCAAGCGGAACCAGTCGCTGTCGGCGTCGTCGTCGACGCTCAGATCGCGCAGCGTGAGCGTTCCGTTGCCGAGGCTGCCGAGATCGGAGGCGTTCCCGATCGCGTCGTTGTGCTCGAGGTCGTCGCCGTAGAGGCGCGTGCCGCCGACCATCTCGTCGAGCTGCGGGCCGTCGAACGCCGTCGTCAGGTACGGCTCCATCAGCTTGGTCTGGTTGATCGGGCAGGAGTGTGCGAAGCCGAGGCCGTGCCCGTGCTCGTGGGCGATGGTGTTGCGCAGGCGAATCGAGTTGTTGCCGGTGTTCGTGTAGAAATTGTCGGCGGTGTCGATCGCCATGTCGCCGTTGTTCGGATAGTAGTTGTAGGCGAGAACGCCGTAGTTGCCGTCGATCGTGTGGCCGCCGATGCGCACGTCGGCGCGGACGCCGAGGGCCCCGGACGACCCGAAGAGCGCGACGCGATCGTCGTTCGGCTCGTACACGTAGGTGACGCCGGTGAGTTCGCTCCAGCGGTCGAAGACCTGCTGGAACAGCGCGAGGTACGTTGCCTCCGCGCCGTAGATGCTGCCGAGGAACGCGCGCAGGTTGCTCGGCGCCGCCGGCTCACCGATCGCTCCCGAGATGGCGACACCGTCGGGCACGATGCTCCAGGTGAGCGTGGTCGGGTCGCCCTGCGCGAGACCCCAGCCGTTGGTGGCGGTGTACGACCAGCGGCTGCCGTCCGGCGCCTGCGCCATGGGTACGGCGAGCGCGCTCCTCGCGGACTCGCGGGCGGCGCTCAGGGCGCGCGCGTAGGCGTTCACCAGGGCCGCGTCCGCGTTCGGGGCGAAGCAGACCTCGGGTGGCCGCCCCGGTCCGACGATCGCCGGCTCGAAGGCGTGTGAGGGGGGGGCCGCGAGCAGGCCGGAGACCGCCGCGGCGGCGAGGAGCGATGGGCGGAGGCTGTTCATGCGATCGTTTGGGGCCGATCGGCGGCCCCGCGTCCGGGGGAATGCACGCTTCGTGCCCGGTCGCTCGGAACGCGACGCGGCCCGAAACCGCTCGCCACGGCGTGCCAGCGGCCGTTCCCTGTCCCGTCACTCCGTCGAGAAACTGACGGGTGGCGAACCGCAGCCGGGCGGCCCGCCGTACGGCGGCATGGCGAGCGGGCGGCAGCCGGCGCTACATCCAGCGCCGCAACCGGAAGAGCCACAGCATGCTCCCGGTGGTGACGGCCATCAGCGCGACGATCCACCAGAACTGCATCTCGTCGCCGCCGGGAAAGGCCGGCAGGGGGACGTTCATGCCCCACATGCCGGTCAGCACGGTGAGTGGCATGAAGATCGTCGCGATCACCGTGAGGACCTTCATCACCTGGTTGAGGCGCGTCGAGATGCTCGTCACGTGCGCGTCGAGCAGGCTGCTCAGGCGGTCGTGGAAGAGCATCGACTCGTCGGTGAGGCGCACCATCTGGTCGTAGACGTCGCGGAAGCGGTACGAGAGCTGCTCGGTGATCACCGAAAACTCGCGCCGCGCGAGCCGTCCGATGACGTCGCGCTGCGGCAGCAGCACCCGGCGCATCGACGCCACGTCGCGCTTCAGGCTCAGGATCGGCCTCACCAGGTTGTCGCGCGGGTCGTCGAACACGCGATGCTCGATGTGCTCGAGCCGGTCGGCGAGCTTCTCGATCTCGGGCAGGTAGTTGTCGACCATGGTGTCGACGATCCGGTGCAGGAGCCCCGCCGGTCCGTCCTCGAGCACGTGCTCGTTGCGCGCGCAGATGTCGCGCATCGTGGCGATCGAGCGCGAGGTGCCGTCGTGCACCGTCACGAGGTAGTGCGGCCCGACGAAGAAGTCGGTATCGCGCGTCGCGAAGCGGTGCTTCGCGGCCTCGAAGGCGATGCCGTGCAGGATCACGTAGAGGAACGCGCCGTAGCTCTCGACCTTGGGATGGTGCGACTGCGACAGAGCGTCCTCGACGGCGAGCTCGTGGAAGTGAAACAGCGAGCGCAGCAGCCGCGCTTCCTCGGAGGTCGGCTTCGAGAGGTCGGCCCAGAACGTCACCGGGCTGTCCGGCGCGAGCCAGGCCGGATCGATCGAGCTCTCCTTCCGGACGACTCCGTCGACGCTCGCGAGTACCGTCAGCATCAGACCCTCACCCGCCCCGCGACCACGTCGTCGTGCAGTGCGACGTCGAGCCGGACGTACGAGCCGCGCACGTCGTCGCGGAACCAGAGAGCGGCGTCGCCGACGCGCGCGGGGTCGAAGCCCTCGTCCTGCAGGCGGGTCTTCCGGTTCTTGAAGTTGCCGGTGACGTCGACCTGCGGGGCGACGCGCACGAAGAGCGGCCGCGCGTAGGACGGCAGGACGCGCGTCGCGTGCTCGTAGAGCGCGCGCGGGTCGAGCTCGACGCCGTCCTTCGGCACGACCAGCGCCATGCCGGCGCGCCCTTCGGTGCCGGGAACGGTGACGCCGTAGACGGCGGTCTCGTGCACGCCGGGAGCCTGATTCAGCAGGTGCTCGACCTCGATCGTCGCGACGTTCTCGCCCTTCCAGCGGAACGTGTCGCCGATGCGGTCGACGAAGTAGTAGTACGACGCGTAGTCGCGCTTCAGGAGATCGCCGGTGCGGAGGTACAGGTCGCCCTTCTCGAAGCAGTCGCGCACCAGCTTGCGCTCGTTGTCCTTCGGGTCGGCGTAGCCGTCGAAGGCCATCGGGCTGTTCTTCGTGATCCGTCCGAGCAGCTCGCCCGGCTCGCCGACGCCGCACTCGATCAGGAACCCGTCGGGGCCGCGCACCAGCTCGCCCCGTCCGAGGTCGTACTGCGCGAGCTTCAGCTGCTCGTGCTGGAACGGCGCGCAGCGCCCGCACGAGCCGACCCGTCCGCGGCGGTTCTGCAGGCTGATGTTGCCCTCGGTCTGACCGTAGGAGTCGATGATGGTCTCGATCCCGAAGCGGTCACGGAACGCGCGCCAGATGTCGGGTCGCAGGCCCGGCCCGGTCGCGATGCGGATCTCGTGGTCCCGATCGCCGGGCGACGGCGGCGTCCGCATGAGGTAGCGGCAGAGCTCGCCGACGTAGCAGAAGATCGTCGCGCCGTGGCGCTTGACGTCGGGCAGGAACTCGCTCGCACTGAACTTCCGCCGCGACGCGAAGCACGCGCCCTTGTGGAACGCGGGCGAGAAGCCGACGAAATTCGCGTAGCCGTGATAGAGCGGCGTCGGCGCGTAGACGCAGTCGTCCGGCGTCTCGCCGAGCAGGATCGCGAGCGAGTGCCCGCCGGCGGTGAAGCGTGCGTGGCGCACGATCGCGGGCTTCGGGAAGCCGGTGGTGCCGGAGGTGTAGACGTAGAGAAAGACGTCGGAGATCTTCACCTCGGGCATGTCGGGCTCGGCGTCCGGGGACGCCTCGAGCTCGTCGTTTAGCGGCACGAAGCGCGAGCCCTCGGCGACGAGCTCCGGGACGTCGGCCAGCACCGCGAGGTGAGGCAGGCGCCCGAGGAGCGGTAGCATCGCGCGCGCGCACGGACGATCCACGACCGCGACCTTCGCCTTCGACGTGTGGTGCACGTGGGCGAGCGCCGCGCCCTCGAGGTGCGTGTTGATCAGCGCACCGATCGCGCCCAGCTTCGCGCACGCGCCTTGCGCCATGAGCATCGCGGGCGAGTTCTCCATCATGACGTTGACGACGTCGCCCTTGCCGACGCCGCGGCGCTTCAAGAGGTTCGCGTAGCGGTTGACGCCCGCGTTGAACTCGCCGAACGTGACGGTGTCCTGCTCGAAGCGCAGCGCGGGCCGGTCGGGGATCTTCTCGGCCTGGTCGCGGCAGACGTAGCCCATCGTCCGGAACGCGCCCGTGCCGGCGCCGTCGAGGGCGCGCTTGATCTCGAGGAACTTCGGCAGCTCGATGAGGTCCTCGACCAGCGTCGCGACCCGGGAGACGACGTCCATCGGCCCTGCCTAGCAGCTTCCCGGCGGGGCACGGAAGGGTGCGCGGCTGGCGCCCCCGCGCCGCGCGCCGGACGCTCAGGTCGGCGTGCGGAAGCCGGGCAGGCTCGCGCGGCGCGCCGCCTGGACCAGGCGATAGCCGGTCCACGCCGGCCAGTGGTACCAGCGCATCGGCTCTTCCCAGCCCTCGACCGGCGCCTTCAGATTCGCGAGATCGGACTTCTTCGCGCACAGGAACGCGCGGCGCAGCCCGAGCTCGTAGCGGCGCGAGCCGACGTAGTCGCGAAACTGCGGGCGCAGCGTGACGGCCTTGTAGCCGAACGGGCGCACCATGTCGCGGATCGCCTCTTTCGAGGGCGAGCTGACGAGGTCGTACTCCATCGTCGCGCGCGGATCGCTGGTGCTCTCGTAGCGGTAGCGCACGAACGAGCCGGGCATGCGGATGATGCCCGTGTCGATGACCAGGATGTCCGCGTTGATCGCGGAGATCATCTCGATCAGGCCGAACGGCTTCGCGATGTGGTACATGAGCCCGAAGCAGAAGACGATGTCGAACGGGCCCTTGGCCGCGAAGTCGTACTCGTAGATGTTGCCGACGTCGAACTGGTAGCGGCTCGGGTCGATCCCCTTCACCTCGAACACGAAGTTCGCCTGGTCGACGTGCATCTGGCGCCCGTCGACGCCGAGCACGAAGTCGGCGCCGGCCTCGGCCGCGTTGAGCGACCAGAAGCCCGCGTTGCAGCCGAGGTCGAGGACGCGCTTGCCCTTCAGCGAGCCGCCGAGCAGGTCGACCACCGGCTCGAAGAAGTAGCGTTTGCGCTCGCGGTGCCTGATGATCCACTTCTCGCGATAGATCGGGGTCAGGTTGCCCGCCAGATCGAACTGGTAGTGCCAGCGCGGGAAGCTCGCGATCTTCTGGCGGATCTGTTCCTGGTCCATCGTGGGTCCTCTCGAGGCGGAAGGGGCCGGGGGCGTCGCGTCCGACACAAGAGATCGGATCGAAGGCCGGTCAACTTAACGCAGCGACCTTTCGAAAGGAAGCGAGGAATCGCCATGGCGGAGTTCGACTACGACCTGTTCACGATCGGGGCCGGGTCGGGCGGCGTGCGAGCGAGCCGCATGGCGGCTGCGTTCGGGGCGCGCGTCGCGGTGGCCGAGGACAAGCGCCTCGGCGGCACGTGCGTGAACGTCGGCTGCATCCCGAAGAAGCTGCTCGTCTATGCGTCCCACTACGGCACCGACTTCGCCGACGCGGAAGCCTACGGCTGGAACCTCGGTCCGCGCAGCTTCGACTGGGCGCGGCTGATCGCGAACAAGGACCGCGAGATCGCGCGCTTGAACGGCGTCTACCGGGGCATCCTCGAGAAGAACGGCGTCGAGATCCTCGACGGCACCGCGCGCGTGCTCGACCCGAACACGGTCGAGATCGGCGGCCGGCGCGTCACCGCCCGCTACCTGCTGGTCGCGACCGGCGGCCTGCCGTACGTGCCCGAGCGGCCCGGCTCAGAGCTGGCCATCACGTCCAACGAGATCTTCGCGCTACCGGCGCGTCCGGAGCGCATCCTGATCGTCGGCGGGGGCTACATCGCGGTCGAGTTCGCCGGCATCCTGCACGGCATGGGCTCGCACGTGACGCAGATCTATCGCGGCGAGCTCTTCCTGCGCGGCTTCGACCGCGACGTGCGCAGCGTGCTGGCCGAGGAGATGCGGAAGCAGGACGTCGATCTGCGCTTCGGCGTGGATCTCGCGAAGATCGAGAAGCGTGCCGCGGGTGTCGCCGCGACGCTCGACGACGGCAGCGTGGTCGAGGTCGACCAGGTGCTCGCCGCGACCGGCCGCCGGCCGAACACGCAGGGACTCGGCCTCGAGAGCGCAGGCGTCAAGCGGAACGCGGCGGGAGCCGTGCTGGTCGACGCGTACTCGTGCTCGTCGGTGCCGAGCATCTACGCGGTGGGCGACGTGACCGACCGCATCAACCTGACGCCGGTCGCGATCCACGAGGGCGCCGCGGTCGCGACCACGCTCTTCGGCGGCAGGCCGGTGAAGCCCGACCACACCGACGTGCCGTCGGCGGTGTTCAGCCACCCGAACGTCGGCTCGGTCGGCCTCACCGAGGACGAGGCGCGCGAGAAGTACGGCGACGTGGTGCTCTTCCGCACGCGCTTCCGGCCGCTCCGCCACACCCTCACGGGCAGCGGCGAGACCACGATGATGAAGCTCATCGTGGACAAGGCGTCCGACCGGGTCGTCGGGCTGCACATGGTCGGCCCCGACGCCGGTGAGATCGTGCAGGGCTTCGCGGTCGCGGTGAAGTGCAAGGCGACCAAGGCGCAGTTCGACGCCACCATCGGCATCCACCCGACCGCCGCCGAGGAGCTCGTGACGATGCGGGACCCGCTGCCGCCCGTGGCGCCGGCAGGAAGCGAGTGATCTTGTAAGATCATACATTGCATATGATTTTCATGAATCGTATGCATCGGGGATGAGGACCACCGTCGACCTGAACGAGAACCTGCTGGAGGAGGCGCGCCGCCTCTGGCACTTCCGGACCAAGCAGGAGACGCTGACCGCCGGTCTCGAGGAGCTCGTCCGGAAGGCGCACCGGGAGCGTCTCCGTTCCCTCGCGGGCAAGGTCGATCTCGACGTCGACCTCGAGCGTTCCCGCGGGCGGAAGCGGTGAGCCGCGTCCTCGTCGACAGCTCGGCGTGGATCGACTTCCTTCGCGGCCGTCCCGACGCAGTCCGGCGCGTCGACGGCCTGCTTGCGGACGACCTCGCCGCGACCGCGGGCGTGATCACCGCCGAGGTGACCTCCGGCTCCCGCACGCGCATGGAGTTCGACGAGCTGCGCGCGCTGTTCGCGGCGCTGCCGCAGGTCGGGGCTCCGCTCGACCTGTGGGAACGGGTGGCCGAGAGCCGATTCACCCTGGCGCGGCAGGGCCTTCAGGCGCATCTCGTGGACCTCGCGATCGCCGTCACGGCAGTTGCTTCCGGCTCGCGCCTCCTGACGCGCGACCGTGATTTCGTCGCGATCGCGCGCGCGACCGGGGTGGACCTCGACGTCTTCTGACGTCCGCCTCGGCTTCGCCGACGACGCGGACGGAACGGGGGAGCGCGTTCTCCGGCCCGTAGCGCGCGGCCGCGACAAACGATAGGACCGCGGGATGGCACGGATCAACGAGAACTACGCGAAGCTCAAGGCCGGCTACCTCTTCCCCGAGATCGGACGCCGTGTCGCCGCGTTCCAGAAGGCGAATCCCGACGCGAAGGTCATCAAGCTCGGAATCGGCGACGTCACGCGCCCGCTGGTGCCGGCGGTGGTCGAGGCGATGCGCGCCGCGGTGGACGAGATGGGCAGCGACGCGGGCTTCCGCGGCTACGGCCCCGAGCAGGGCTACGACTTCCTGATCGACGCGATCCGCGAGCACGACTACGCGTCGCGCGGCGTGACCATCGGCCGCGACGAGATCTTCGTCTCGGACGGCTCGAAGTGCGACAGCGGCAACATCCAGGAGATCTTCGCGACCGACAGCGTGGTCGCGCTCACCGACCCGGTCTACCCGGTCTACCTCGACACCAACGTCATGGCGGGTCGTACCGGCGCCGCCGGCGACGACGGCCGCTACGCGGGCATCGTCTACATGCCGACGACGGCCGAGAACGACTTCACGCCCGCGCTGCCGAAGGAGCACGTCGACCTGATCTACCTGTGCTCGCCGAACAACCCGACCGGGGCCGCCGCGACGAAGGAGCAGCTCGCGACCTGGGTGCAGCACGCGAAGAAGACCGGTGCGGTCATCCTCTTCGACGCGGCCTACGAGGCGTTCATCTCCGACCCGAAGATCCCGCACTCGATCTACGAGGTCGACGGCGCGCGCGAGGTCGCGATCGAGTTCCGGAGCTTCTCGAAGACGGCCGGCTTCACCGGCACGCGCTGCGCGTTCACCGTCGTGCCCAAGGAGGTCACGGCCGCGGCCGGCAACGGCGAGCGCATCGCGCTGAACGGCCTCTGGAACCGCCGCCACACGACGAAGTTCAACGGCGTCTCGTACCCGATCCAGCGCGCCGCCGCGGCGACGTACTCGTCCGAAGGGCACCGCCAGACGCGCGACATCATCGCCTTCTACATGGAGAACGCGCGTCTCATCCGCGAGGGGCTGCAGCGCGCGGGCTACACGGTGTACGGCGGCGTGAACGCGCCGTACATCTGGCTGCGCACGCCGGCGGGAGCCTCGTCGTGGGAGTTCTTCGACCGGCTGCTCGGGACGGCGAACGTCGTCGGCACGCCGGGCTCGGGCTTCGGACCGTCGGGCGAAGGCTACTTCCGCCTGAGCGCGTTCAACTCGCGGGCGAACGTCGAGGAGGCGATCGCGCGCATCGGCCGCATGCCGGCGAAGTGATGCCGCGCCGCAACGGTTGAGCGCATGCCAGGAACGTCCCACGCCGATCACCCGAGCACCGGCAGGCCGCTTGCGGCGGGCCCGGCGGGGGCGACGTCCGCGCCACCGCTGCGCATCGCGCCGGACACTTACAGCCGCAACTGGTGGATCGCGCGCGCGTGCGGCGCCGTGTTCGGCCCGGACGCCGCCTTCAGCTCGCTGGACGTGGGTGGCTGCGGCGGCATGCTCGGCGAGTTCCTCGGCCGCGTCCGCGTCGTCGACCTGCGCGCGGGCGCCGACGTGGACGTCGTCGGCGACGCACGCCGGCTGCCGTTCCCCGACGGCGCGTTCGACGTCGTGTGCTGCTCCGACGTGCTCGAGCACGTGCCCGAGGGCGATCGCGGGGCGGTGCTCGCGGAGCTGTTCCGCGTCGCGCGTCGGCTGGTGATCACCGCGGGGCCGTACCGCTCCGAGGACGTCGAGCTCGCGGAGCAGGCGCTGCGCGAGTTCCACCGCTACTGCACCAACGGCATCTCGCACCACTGGCTCGACGAGCACATGCGCTACGGGCTACCGCCGGTGGACTGGCTCGAGGGCGAGCTCGCTCGCGCCGGACAAGGGACCTTCCACCGTCTCGGCAGCAACAACCTCCACAACTGGCTGCTGTTCCAGCTGCTGATCTTCCTCAACATGTTCGACCTCGACGCGCAGGTCGGCGATTTCTTCGAGGACTACAACCGCCACCTCGACGCCTATGGCGACGCGGGGGCCGTCCCCTACCGGCAGATCCACATCGTGCCGGTCGCGCCGCTCGAACCGATGGCGCGTGCGGCGCTCGACGCTCTCGTGCTCGAGAACGCGGGTGCCGACCGCGCGGCGGGGAGCCGGGGCGACGGTGCCGCGCCGACGGCCTTCTTCCCGTCGCCCGGCCTGGTCGGCAGGGCCTTCACCGCGGTCGCAGAGGGGATGGCCGTCAAGAACGCACGCATCGAGGCTGCGCTCGCCGCCGCCGCCCGCAACGCCGTCCTGCCCGGCGACGCCGCCGTCGGCGGCTCGCCGCGCACGGCGAAGGGCGAGGCGCAGCCGACGCTCGAGGAGGCGCTGGCGCGCTGCGCCGAGCTCGAGGAGCGGCTCTGCCTCGCGCAGGAGACGCTCGACGGCCACGAGTCGTTCATCCACCAGCAGCACCGGCAGCTCGACGACGTGCAGTCGACGATGGACGCGATCCTGCGCTCGAAGTCGTGGAAGCTCACCGCGCCGCTGCGCTCGCTGATCGACTCCGCGCGCACGCTGTCCGACGTGTCGCGGCGCATGACCGGTCGCGAGCCGCGCCGGCGTCCGCCGACCGGGCCCGCGGGCGAGACGCACAAGGCGGTGCTGTTCCTCAGCGGCTGTCCGGGCGACGCCAAGCGCTATCGCTGCGACCACCAGGCGGAGCAGCTCGGGTACCTCGGCGTGGCCGCCGACGTCGCGATCTACGGCGAGGTCGACCTCTCCTGGGCGGTCCGCTCGTACGCGTACTTCGTGCTGCACCGCGTACCGTTCGGACCGGACGTCGACTTCTTCATTTGCGAGGCGCGCCGCGCCGCCCGCACGGTGATCTTCGACACCGACGATTGGGTGTTCGACGTCGCGTCGATACCGCACGTCGCTGCGCTCGAGGCGATGCGCACCGAGGAGCGCGAGCTCTACCGCGCGGGCCTCGAGCGCTACCGCGCGACGATCCTGCGCTGCGACGGCGCCATCGTCTCGACCGAGCCGCTGGCGCACCGCATCGGTGCGCTGCTGCAGCGGGTGTTCGTGCAGCCGAACGTCGCGAGCCGGGAGATGACGAGGCTCGCCGCGCGAGCGCGCCGCCTGCGCGAGGTCCGCGCCGCGACCGGCCGAGCCGCTCGGGACGTGACGTTCGCGTATCTGAGCGGCACGCCGACCCACAAGCGCGACTTCGCGGAAGCCGAGTCGTCGCTCGCGTGGGTGATGGACCGCTACCCGTCGGTCCGGCTGCTCACCGTCGGGCACATCGACGTGCGCGAGACGTTCGGCCGGTTCGGTGCGCGCCACAGCCACGTCCCGCTCATGCCCTGGCAGCGCCTGTTCGAGGTGATGTCCGAGGTGGACGTGAACCTCGCCCCGCTCGAGCGCCGCAACCCGTTCACCGAGTGCAAGAGCTCCATCAAGCACCTGGAAGCCGCGCTGGTGGGCGTGCCGACGATCGCGACGCCGCTCGCCGACTTCCAGCGCGTGATCGAGAGCGAGCGCAACGGCTGCCTCGCCGACAGCAAGGAGGCGTGGCGCGACGCCCTGCGCCAGCTCGTCGAGTCGCCGAGCCTGCGCGAGGGCATCGGCCAGCGCGCGCTCGAGGACGCGCTCGCGCACCACACGACCGCGAGCGTCGCGGGCGACCTGTTCGCGAAGCTGAAGGCGCTGCGCAGCCGCGGCGAGACCGACCGTCCGCTGACGATCAACTGGGTGGTGCGCGCGCCCATCGCGGGCACCGGCGGCGGCTACTGGACGATCTTCCGTCTCGCGAACGCGCTCGGACGCGCCGGACACAGGGTTCGCGTCCACGTCGAGGCGATCGCGCACCTCGAGGGAAGATCGCGCGAGGAGATCCTCGCGTTCGTCGCGGAGAACTTCGGGCCGCTGCACGTCGAGGTCGAGATCGGGCACGACCACATCCTGCCGGCCGACGTCTCGATCGCCACCAACTGGCCGACCGCCTACACCGTGGCGCTGCTCCCCGGCTCGCTCTTCAAGTTCTACTTCGTGCAGGACTTCGAGCCCGACTTCTATTCCGAGGACGACCCGCTCTACGGCAAGGCTGCCGCGACCTACGACCTGCCGCTGCAGATCGTCACCATCGGCCGCTCGCTCGCGCGCCGGATGGAGGGCTATGCCAACCGCCCGACGGCCTCGATCGACTTCGCCGTCGACGGCGAGGTCTTTCACGTGACGACACCGCCCGAGGCGCGTACTGGACCGACGCGCATCCTGTTCTTCGCGCGACCGTCGCTGCCGCGGCGTGCCTACGGTCTCGGGCTCGCGGCGCTCCGGCAGCTCACGCGCGAGCGTCCCGAGGTGCGCATCGCCTTCTTCGGCGCGACCGATGAAGAGCTCGGCGAGGTCGACTTCGCGATCGAGAACCTGGGCGTGCTGAGCCACGCCGAGCTGGCGCGCGAGATGAACGCGTCGCACGTGCTGCTGTGCTTCTCGATGTCGGCGAACATCTCTTGGGTGCCGTTCCAGGGCATGGCCTGCGGCTGCGCCGTCGTCGACGCGGACGTGCCGGGAGTGCGCGAGATGATCGCCGACGGCGAGACCTGTCGCCTCGCGCGCCCCGACCCCGACGGCGTGGCGGAGGCGCTGCGCGGATTGGTGGACGACGACGCGGAGCGGCTCCGTCTCGCGCGGGCCGGAGCGGCCGAGATGCAGCGCGGCGGCTGGGACGCGTCGGCGCGGCAGTTCGAGAGGATCCTCACCGATCACGCGTTCGTGCGGCTCGACCGCGCGCAGCGCGCCTTTTCTCGAGCCCTGGCGCGCGGCGCTTGACGATCGCCTGCTGCGCGGGCGAGGACGGCTCCGTGCACGGGGAGGTGGCGTGACGGCGGACGTCCTGCCGGTTGCGGACGAGCTGCGCCTGCTCGCCACGACCCTCGGCGTGCTGGCGATTCCGGGCTGGGCGCTGCTCGTCGCGGCGCCGGCGTGGCGGCGCCTGCCGGCGCTGCAGGCGTGGGCGCTCGCGCTGTCGCTCGGCGTCGCGTTCTGGCCGGTGCTGTTCGCCGTCGCAGGCGCCGTGCCGGGCGCGCCCGCGCTCGGACGCGAGGCGCTGCTCCTCGTCCTCGGCGTCGCTGCTCTGGTCGCGGCGGGGGGGCTCCGCCGCGCACCGCTGGCGCCGCTGCGCCTGGAGCGCCTCGAGCAGATCGCGCTGCTGGTGATCGTGGCGACCCTCGCGACGCGGGTGGCCGTCGCGCACGCGCACCCGTTCCCGGCGTGGTCGGACTCGCTGCACCACGTCGTGCTGACCGAGCTGACGGCGCGGGCCGGGCGTCTGCCGACGACGATGGACCCGTACTTCCCGGTCCCGCTCGCGCGCTACCACGTCGGCTTCTACGCGCTCAGCGGCGCCGTGCAGATGCTCACCGGCATGCCGGCGCACGTCGCGGTGACCTGGGTGGCGCAGGTGCTGAGCGGGCTCTGCGGACTCGGTGTGTACCTGGTCCTCGACCGGCACGTCGGCCGGCTACCGGCGGTGCTCGGCGCGATCGTCGTGGGGCTCGTCAGCCACCAGCCTGCATTCTACGTGAACTGGGGACGCTTCACGCAGCTCGCGGCGCAGACGATCCTGCTGGCCGCGTGGCTCGCGGTCGCGGAAGCGCTGCGCGCGCTGCAACCGACGTGTTCTTCGGCTTCTTCGCGAGGCCCGGCCGCGCGAACAGCGGCGGAGCCGGACGCCGGTGCGCGCGCGTCGTTCGCCGCGTGGGCCGCGCTGCTGGTCGCGGGCGTCTTCCTGCTGCACCTGCGCGTCGCGGTCTTTCTCGCGTTGCTGCTCGGGCTGACGCTCGCCGTCGCCCTCCGGCGCGTGCGCCACGATGCGCAGGCGCGGCGCGCGACGCTCGTCGCGGCGTCGGCGCTGCTCGTGGCGGTGCTCGTGCTGAGCGGTCCGCGCCTCCTGCGCGCGGTCGCGGAGTATGCGAGTGGCCACTGGGCCGCGGTGCTGTTCCAGGGCGGCCTCCGCGCGGGCGTGCACGACCGTCTGCTCGGCGATCCCGAGTACTTCTCGTTCTCGCGCGAGGCCGTCGCCTACCTGTTCGCCGACGCGCTGCCGCTCGCCGCCGTGCTCGCCGCGACGCTGCTCGCCGTCCTGCGCCGCAACCGGCTCGCCAGCATGATGGCCGTGTGGAGCCTCCTCCTGCTGGCGCTCGCCGAGGCGCACCGGCTGCAGGTTCCGATCCTCAACGTGACCAACCTCGGTGCGGTGCTGATCCTGCTCTACCTGCCGGCGTCGGTGATCGTCGCGTGCGGCGTCGCGGAGGCGCTCGCGTGGCTGCGCGCGGGACCGGGCGCGCAGACCGTCGTGCTGCTGGCCTTCCTCGCCCTCGGCGCCGCCGGCGCGCGGGAGCGCGTCGCGCAGATCGAGCCGTCGCGCTTCTTCGTCACCGCCGCGGACCGGAGCGCGATGCGCTGGCTCGACGAGAACGCACCGGCGAACGCGACGGTGGCCGTGCGCTCGACCTTCTGGCTGCCGAACGCGCCGCACGGCATCGACGCCGGCACGTGGATCCCCTACGTGATCGGGCGACGCGTCACGGTCGGGCCCATGATCGCCAACCTGCAACCGAACTTCGCGAACTGGGCCGCCGAGATGTCGCGGCGCGTGCAGCGCGCGTCCTCCGGGGACGACGACGAGTGGGTCTGGCTCTGGAAGCGGGGAGTGCGCTACGCGTACCTGGGCGCGCTGGCTGACCCCGCGGAGGCGGGCCGGCTGGCGCGGTCCGAGAATCTCGTCCTGCGCTATGCGGACGGCGGTGTCTTCGTGTTCGAGGTCAACCCGGGTGTCGGAGCGGACGGGAACAACGGTGGCTGAGCGCAACGTCGCGGCACTCGAGGCGGAGCTGGCCGAGCTGCGCGAGCGCCACGCGCGCGACGCGCGCGCGTACGAGGCGCTGAGCCGCCGCGTCGGCGAGCTCGAGGACGCCCTTGGCCGCGCGCAGGAGGCCGCTGCGCGCCACGAGCGCATCGCCGCCGAGCAGCAGCGCGAGGCGCTGCGCGCCGCGAGCCTGCTCGGCCAGGTGCTACGCTCGCGCTCCTGGCGCATCACGGCGCCGCTGCGCGAGGGTATCGAGCCGCTGAAGCGATTCCTCGGGCGGCTCCGCGGCGGCGCAGCGGCCGCGCCGGAGCAGGGCGACGCGGGGCTCGCGCCCGGACCGCGGCACCGCGCGGTGCTGCTGGTGAGCGGCTGCCCGGGCGACGCGCGCCGCTACCGCTGCGACCACGCGCGCGAGCGCCTCGAGGGCCTCGGGCTCACCGCGGACGTCGTGCTGTACGGCGAGGCCGAGCTGGCGCCGCGCGTGCCGTCCTACGCGCTCTTCGTCCTGCACCGGGTGCCGTACGGGCCGGACGTCGAGGACTTCCTGCACGCCGCGAAGCGCGCCGGCAAGCCGGTGCTGTTCGACACCGACGACTGGGTGTTCGACCTCGCTGCGACCGAGCACGTCGCAGCACTCGCCGAGATGAGCGCCGACGAGCCCGCGCTCTACCGGGACGGGCTCACGCGCTACCGCGCGACCCTGGCGCGCTGCGACGGCGCGCTGGTGTCGACCGAGCCGCTGCGCGCGCGGGCTCTGGAGCTGCTGGAGAACGTGCAGGTGGTGCCGAACGTCGCGAGCCGGACGATGGTCGAGCTGTCGCGCCGCGCGCGCGAGCGCCGGGCGCTGCTGCGCCACGCGGCCGCCACGGCCGACGCGCGCGGCGATGACGCGGCCGCAGCCGCGGGTCGCGCGGTGGTGCTCGCATACCTGAGCGGCACGCCGACCCACCGCCGCGACTTCGCGCAGGCGGTACCCGCGCTGGCGCACGTGCTCGACACGCACCCCGAGGCGTCGCTGCTGCTGGTCGGGCACATCGCGGTGCCGGACGAGCTGGCGCGCTTCGCGGCACGGATCGCGCACCGCCCGCTGGTGCCGTGGCAGGAGCTGCCCGGCATCCTCGCCGGCGTGGACGTGAACCTCGCCCCGCTCGAGACCGGCAACGCGTTCACCGAGTGCAAGAGCTCGATCAAGTTCCTCGAGGCGGCGCTGGTCGGCGTGCCGACGGTCGCGACGCCGCTGCCCGATTTCCGCCGCGTGATCGACGCCGGGCGAAACGGCCTGCTCGCCACGGCAGACGACGAGTGGCGCCGCGCGCTCGACGCCCTGCTTGGGGCGCCATCCCTGCGCGGCGCGATCGGCGAGGCCGCGCTCGCGGACGCCGAGGGCGCGCAGACGACGGCGCGCGGCGGCGAGGCGTACCTCGAGAAGCTGCGGACGGCCGCGCGGCTCGCGCGGCCCGACGGTCCGCTGACCATCAACTGGATCGTGCGCGCGCCGATCGCGGGCACGGGCGGCGGCTACTGGACGATCTTCCGCCTCGCCAACGCGCTCGGGCGCGCCGGCCACCGCGTGCGCGTGTACGTCGAGCCGGTGGCGCACCTCGAGGGCCGCACGCGCGCCGAGATCGAGCACTTCTGCGGCGACGCCTTCGGTCCGCTGTCGGTCGAGATCGCGGTCGGCCACGACGCGATCGCGCCGGCCGACGTGTCGATCGCCACCAACTGGCCGACCGCGTACACCGTCGCGCGCCTACCCGGCTCGCCGTCCAAGCTGTACTTCATCCAGGACTTCGAGCCCGACTTCTACGCGCCCGAGGACCCGCTGCACGCGCAGGCCGAGGACACCTACGCGCTGCCGCTCGGTCATGTGACCATCGGGCGCTCGCTGGCGCGTCGCATGGGCGAGACGACCGGGCGGGCGTGCGCCTCGATCGACTTCGCGATCGACGCGGACGTCTTCCATGTGACGGTGCCGCCCGAAGCGCGTCCTGGTCCGGTTCGCGTGCTGTTCTTCGCGCGTCCGTCGCTGCCGCGACGCGGCTACGGCATCGGGCTCGCGGCGCTGCGCCGCCTGAAGCGCGAGCGCCCGGACGTCCGCATCGCCTTCTTTGGCTCGACCGACGCCGAGCTCGGTCCGGTGGACTTCTCGATCGAGAACCTGGGCGTGCTGACGCACGCCGAGCTGGCGCGCGAGATGAACGAGTCGCACGTACTGCTCTGCTTCTCGCTGTCGGCGAACATCTCGTGGGTACCGTTCCAGGGCATGGCGTGCGGCTGCGCGGTGGTGGACGCGGACGTACCCGGCGTGCGCGAGATGGTGGAGAACGGCCGCACCTGCGCGCTCGCTCCGCCCGAGGCCGACGCGGTGGCCGACGTGCTGCGCGGCCTGGTCGACGACGGCGCGCGCCGTACGGCGCTCGCGACGGCGGCGGCGGACGCGATGCGCGCGAGGACCTTCGCCGCGTCGGAGGCGCAGTTCGCGGCGCTGCTGCGCGAGCGGTGCCTCGTTCCGCTCGGGCGGGACGACGGAACTCGGTCGTAGCGGGTTCCGCATCCGCATGAGATGCGGCTTCATTCCGTTGCGTCGCGAGTTTGGCAATTCTACCGTTTACGCAGATGCATTTCCCATCCCGCGGGCGGAATGGGAATTCGCACTAGGGATCCTGCTGGTGCCGCTTCGAAAGCAGCGACGTGCTTCTCGAAGCCAAGATCCGGCCGCGGATCGACGCGCCAGTCGAGCGGCATGCCGACCAAGAGCACGGCGAGCAAACCGACGCGACTTACCCGTCGCAGGGCCGGGCAAGGGTCGGCACAGGAAGCCCAGAGCAGGGCGGCGAGATAGGCCGCAATCGGAATCACGTAGTAGCGTACTCCCACGTTCGGCATCTGGAGGGTTCGCCAGCGTGGCGGCGAACCGACGACGGGGGAGATCAATGCTGCCGAGAGGACGAGTGTCCCGAAGAGAAGTGCCATGCGAAGCTGGAAGCTGGTCGTCAAAACAAAAATCCGACCAATGAAGACGAGCCCCGCGAACCCGATGGTGCTCGCTGTGATCGAGGCCTCCCCCAGGATCGAGAACACGGTCGCGTAGATCTTGGCCCCGAGGGTCCCCGCGACGAAGATTTGGCCGCCGATGAGTGCGAGCAGTCGCAGCACGCTCGCCCCCAAGGGTGTGGCAACCCGTGTCGCAGGTCCGGTCGTCACGATCGCCGCGCCCTGGGCGAGGGCAAGCGCCGTGGTCACGACCAGAATCAGCTTGCGCCGGCCGCTGCGTCGCTCCCGGAGGTACGCGATGGCCGCAACGGGGACCAGCATGAGGCATGTTGGTCCACTGAGCCCCGCCAGGACGAGTCCAAGAACGTCGAAGATCCTTGCCGGCCAGCCTTCGGCCTCATCTGCAACAACGATCAAGAAGCCGAGCACTGCGAGGTGCGTCTGTGCGTTGGTGACGTTGCTCTGGACCTCGAAGCTGTTGGGAACGCCGAGGATGAGGAGCGCGAGCAACGCGCGCAGCCGTAGGTCGGGAATCGACACTGCGAGGCGCGACGACAGCAAGTAAAGCGGCGCGAGAATCTGAACCAGGATGGCAGCCAGACCGAACGTCAACGGAGCCCAGCGAAGACCAAAGAGCAAGCTGAGAGCAGCCGTGAGCCGCGAAAAGCTCTGAAAGTAGCCCCCCGCCGGCGTTTGGAGGGCCACGAGCGGACCATCGTTGTACGCCGCGGCGAACCAGAAAGTACCGTCCTCGGCCCAGAACTGGGGGTGCAAGACCGTGTCGGGGCGACGCGAGACCACGACGGCAATCAAGGCAAGCGTAACGACAGCCGAGATCGGTGCCGAGACCGACCGCCCGACGTGAGGCCGCAACGCGTCGACCTTCGGCGTTGGGCCGCTGAAGTCCGCCATCCTTGATTCGGTCATGCTGCCCCGCGCACGGATGAGGCGCCGGTCCGCGCTCTGGTCTCACGACGGCCCGGAGATCCACATTCCAAGCCTTCCGCGTGTCCGGGGTCGACCACGCGACCTGGGGCGGCGAGACGCCCGCTGCGGTAGTCCTTGCGCACGATCGTGCGCGGCGGCGGAGCGGGCTCGGTCGGAGCGGTTCGGCGGCGCCACACGGCTGCCGGACCTCTGCGCCCGCACGCAGTCCCTGTCAAGGATGCGACGCCTGCCGGTTGCGTTGAGGTCGAACCGGTGAGGCGCGCGGAGCGCGCCTCTGGCGGAGAATGATGTCGCTGATCTCGTCCGCGGGAAAAGGATCCGGCGCGCATCTGGTGGGGACGTCGCGCCTGCGGCCGAGCCGCCGAACCTGCGCGCGCGCTTCGTCGCCGGGCTCCACGGTGACGGCGTCGAGATCGGCGCGCTGGTGAGCCCGCTCTGGCTGCCGCCGGGTGCGCGCGTCACCTACGTCGACAAGTTCGACCACGCGAAGCTGTGCGCGCACACCCCGACGTGCCGGCCGATCGCATCGTCCGGCCGGCGATCGTCTGCGACGCCGCAACTCTCGACGGGCTCGCCAGCGACGCGTACGACTTCCTGATCGCCTGTCACCTGCTCGAGCACGCGCACGACCCGATCGCGGCGCTGCTCGCGTGGCACCGCGTGCTGAAGCCCGGCGGGCGCGCGCTCTGCATCGTGCCGGACGCGCGGTTCACCTTCGACCGCGGGCGTCCGCGACCGAGCGCCTGCCGGGCGCGCTCGACGCGCCGGAAGAGCTCGCCCCGCGCGCGCAACGCTGACTCGCGTCACGGCGCGGGGCGTCACTCCGTCAGGGACGCTGGGCGACGACCGGGGTCCGAGCACCGTCGCCGAACGTCAGCTGATCGACGGCGCCGTCCGAGGACTGCAGCCAGCGCCACATGCCGGTCGACTTCCGGTACGCCGCGGGGTCGGTCTTGCCGTCGCCGTCGTAGTCGCCCGGCACGGCTAACCAGCCGGTGTTGCCGATGCCGGTGATGCTGACCGTCATGCCGCCGAGGCTCGACAGACGCATGCGCCACTTGCCCTTCTTCTTCTGGAAGGTCGCGGCGTCGGCCCTGCCGTCGCCGTCGTAGTCACCCGGCACGGCCAGCCAGCGCGTCCCGGGGCTGAAGGTGAACTCCTGTGCGCCGTCGGTCGAGCCGACGTACTGCCACTTGCCGGTCGCCTCCTCGAAGGTTGCGAGGTCGGTCTGGCCGTCGCCGTCGAAGTCCGCGGGGCATCCCTTGCGGTCGGAGCCGCCGAAGCCGAGCTGCTCGGCGGTGTTCCCGTCCGACGAGCGACGCCACCGCCAATCGCCGGTGGTCTCGTTGTAGACGCCCGGGTCGACAATGCCGTCGCCGTCGTAGTCGCCGATCAGGGGCTTGAAGCCGCTGCCGCCGAGACCGGTCGCGCTCGCCACCGGAGTGGTCGTGGTGTTGAACGTCCAGTCGCCGCTGCTCGGATCGTAGGTCGCGGCGTCGACCCGGCCGTCGTCGTCGAAGTCGCCCGCGACCGGCAACAGCGACGGGCTGCCGAAGCCGTTCAGCGTGGTCTGTCCTGCCGTCGAGCCGAGCCACGCCCAGCTGCCGGTGGCCGGGTCATAGGTCGCGGGATCCGTCTTGAGGTCGCCGTCGCGGTCGTACGGCGTGCTGCTGCCCGGGACGCCCGGCAGGATCGCGGCCGGGATCTGCACCAGACCGTGACCGTAGGTCGGGTCGGGGCCCTTCAGCGCCGGCAGGCCGTCGTCGAGGTCGATCGCCGAGGCGAACAGCACCTGCTTGAGCTCGTCGACGGTGTAGAGCGGCAGGCCTTCCGCCTGGCGGTAGCCCTGCACCAGCGCGACCATGCCGGCGGCGTGCGATGCCGCGGCCGACGTTCCGTTGAACGTCTCCCAGAACGTGAAGCCCTCGACCGTTGCGGCGTAGTTGGTCACCTCGCTCGGTGCCGAGATGTCGGGCTTGGTCGGGCCGCTCGGGTCGCCGGTCGGGCCCCACGAGCTGACCTCCGAGCTGCCGCCGAATCCCGGCGACACCGTGCCCGCGACCGAGAGGCTCGAGCCGACGACGGCGAGGTCGGAGAGGCTCTTCGCCTCGTTGAAGTACGTCAGCTCGCCGACCGCGATGGTGCAGTCGATGCGGAAGTTCGGCGTCTCGCTGCCTGCGATGCGCTGGATGACGACGAAGTAGTAGTCGTCGAAGACGTTCTCGCCCGAACCGCCGTACGGTGTGATGTCCTTGGTGAAGGACTCGCCGAGCGTCTTCACCGTGCCAGAGACGATCTCGTTGCCCGCATCGGTCGGGCAGCTCGGGAAATCCGGGGGGTCGACCGCGCTGAAGAGCTCGCGGAAGCGACGCAGCTGCATCTTGAAGTTGCCGGGCACCGCCGCGTCGGTCGCGCTGTAGCAGGTGACGCGCACCGGGTTGAACGACGTGCCGTCACCGTAGGCGAAGTCGTCGTAGTCGGTGTCGAGCACGAGGTCGTTCAGCGCCAGGTCGTCATCGAAGATGTGGAAGGAGCTGTCGTCCTCGGCGGTGTTGCACAGCGTGTCCCTCTTGCACTCGCCGCACGGCGCGAACTGCCCCGCGTAGTGGCGCAGCGCCTCGTTGCCCGCCGGCACGACGACGGTCGCACCCGCGGCCTTCGCGTAGTCGATGTCGTCGGTGAAGGGGTTGGTGCCGCCCGCGAGCAGGCCCTTCGGATCGCTCATCGTCCTGATGAAGTGCACCGCCGGGAGGATGACCTTGGCGCCCTGATCGGTCGCGTGGCGGATCGCCGACTTGATCGCCGCCGCCGACACGAAGCCGGTACCGTCGTAGTTCAGGCGGTAGAGCAGCAGCGTCGCGCCGGGCGCCACCTAGTGCACGACCTCGGCGGCCGCGGTGCCGTGCTCGCGGTCGCCGAAGCCGTCGGCTGCGACGTTTGCGGTCACGGTGCGGTCGGTCGCGACGCGGAACTGCATGTTGACCGGGATACCTGGCAGGTCGCCCTCGGCCACGACGTCGGCGAGGCTCTCCCACTCGGAGTCGATCACCGCGACCTTGATGCCGGCGCCGGTGAGGCCCGCCGCATTCGCGACGTCGGAGCCGATCGCCTCGAGCCCGTCGCTGTCGATCGTGCCCGACGGGGTGCCGTACGACGGCTCCCGCACGGAGTGCACGAAGCCGAGCTTCTCGAGCGCCGCGCGCTTGCCGGCCGGAACGTCCACCTCGAGCAGGTCGAAGTTGACGATGGCGGTCTCGCCGACGTCGGCGCCGGCGCTGCCGAGCGCGGCCAGCGTGTCGTGCAGGACCTCGCGCGGGTCGAACGAGCGCCACAGCGGCAGCCCGGACGCGATGGCGTCGGCGATCGACTGCGCGCGGTCGGCGAGCCGCTCGCGGTCCGCGGCGGGAAGCCGCGCCGCGTTCAGCGTGACCTCGACGCGCTCGCCGGGCGCGGTGGCTGCGGCGCGGCTCGACGCCGGCGCGGCGCACAGCGCCGCCGCGAGGACGGTCGCGATCGTCGCAGGGGCTACGCGCGTGCGCCGGCGGGTGCGATCGGAAGAAGCGGAGCGGAGCGGGGAGGGCATCGAGGACGGACTCCTTCGTCTGTGGTTCGAGCAGCGGTTCGGGCGGCCCGGAGGCAGGGAGGAGTCCGCGGGAGCGGACGAGGAGACGATGCAGGGGTGAGCGCCCGCGAGGTTCCTAGCAAGGCCGGAACCGCGGACGCCAGCCATTTTATTGGCGTCCGGCCGTGCCGGGCCTTGCAATCGTCCGAGATGCTGCCGCGCTACCGGTATGCCGTGCTACTTGGGCCGGATGAGCACACCCGATACGGGCCTGCTGGGGCCGATCTCGCGCAGCTTCATGTCGCAGCGCCTGAAGCTGCACTACCTCGACTGGGGCAACGAGAAGAAGCCGCCGCTGCTGCTCGTCCATGGCGGACGCGACCACGCCCGCAGCTGGGACTGGGTGGCGAACGACCTGCGGCGCGACTTCCACGTCATCGCGCCGGACCTGAGGGGCCACGGGGACTCCGCCTGGGCGGTCGGCTCGATCTACTCGCTGATCGACTACGTGCTCGACGTGGCGCAGCTGCTGAAGGTCGTGGACCGCTTTCCGGTGACCATCGTCGGCCACTCGCTCGGCGGCTCGATCTCGCTGCACTACACCGGCATCTACCCGGAGCGCGTCGCCAGGGTCGTCGCGATCGAGGGCCTCGGCCCGTCGCCGCAGATGATCGAGTCGTTCAAGGACACTCCGGCGCACGAGCGCATGCTCACGTGGGTGCGGGAGATGCAGTCACTCGCGCGGCGCCGCGCGCACCACTACGCGACGCTCGAGGAGGCGGCGGCGCGCATGCGCGACGCGAATCCGCGCTTGACGGCCGAGCAGGCGTGGCACCTGACGGTGCACGGTGCCGCGCGCGAGGAGGACGGCTCGTATCGCTGGAAGTTCGACAACTTCACGCGTGCGGTCTCGCCGTACCTATTCAACGTCGGCGATGCGCGCGATCTCTGGGGCCGCATCACCTGTCCGACGCTGCTGGTGCGCGGCACCGAGTCGTGGGCGAGCGACCCTTCGATCGACGGACGCGGTGCCGCGTTCTCGAACGCGCGCGTGGTCAACGTGCCGGGCGCGGGACACTGGGTGCACCACGACCGGCTGGAGGAGTTCCTGCGCGTCACGCGGGAGTTTCTCGGCGTGTGATCTGATCTGAGGCCCGGTGCGTGCCGAGCTTCGCATCTATGGAGAAGGAGAAAGGAGGAACCCTTCCTCGGTGTGCCGTTGATTTCCTGACGGCGTTGGCGCACGAGTGAACATCGTGGCGCCTATCGAGGACGCAGTTTTCGATTCGAGGGTGGACCAGGCCATGCCAGATCGTGCCCGCAGGGTGGTGAGCGCGTTCGCTTGCGGGTGGCTGCTCGCATTCTGCGTCACTCTGTCGCTCCTCTGGTGGCGGTCCGACGCGGATCTGTGGAGATATTGTCAAATCCTGTGGATCAGCGACGTGATCAGGCGGCGCGTTCTTCCGGTTCTTCCTGCCTCTCGATCTGAACTCCATCTTGGTACTTGACTCCGTGAGCGACCAGCGGGAGCAGCTCCGGCCCGTTGAGCCGTCGCCACCGCTGTCCGGCCATCTCCAAGAGCTTGAAGGCCATGGTGATCGCCTTCGCCCTCGATCCCGGCCCCTTGGTGACGCGCTGGCGGAGCCGTACCGTCGCAAACGGCGACTCGATGATGTTCGTCGTCCGAAGGTGCTTCCAGTGCTCGGCAGGGAAGTCGAAGAAGGTCAGCAGCTTCTCGAAGTCCCGGCGTAGCGACGCGACCGCCTTCGGATACTTGGCTCCGTACTCGGCCTCGAACCCGTCGGCAGCGCGTTCGGCGTCGGCCTTGGTCTCTGCGTCCATGATCTCGTGCAGCGCCTTCTTGGCT
>Ga0194131_10001050_pt1 | contig 47901 bp, 51 predicted proteins | sample TA2KigO120mmetaG_FD_148631 | JGI IMG/M metagenome (GOLD analysis project Ga0194131, IMG submission 148631) | Freshwater microbial communities from Lake Tanganyika, Tanzania - TA2015053 Kigoma Offshore 120m | ecosystem: Environmental > Aquatic > Freshwater > Lake | place: Tanzania: Lake...
CTGGGGGCTCTGAGAACTGAAAGTTCTCAGGGACTTCAACACTTACGTGATTGAAGTGAATTGAACAATTCCCCTTTTGTGAAGAAAAGCCTCTGGGGGGAATTGAACCCCCGACCTCAAGTTTCTTCGACAACTGATACGAAACTTGCGCTCTGACCAACTGAGCTACAGAGGCATCAAAAAATGCAATACCTGACTCATTATAAATCTTTCAATAAAGGTGGTACTGGAAACCGGCAATCATTATAAAGAGACCTTTTTTTGCATCCTACCTATGCATAAAACAAGAGGTACTTATATTAGCACTAAGCATCTAAACCTTAGAGAGATACATGACAGAGGACATATATTCTTACAATATTTCGTTTTAATGTTCTTCATTATACTGGCCGGGACAATATTGGGAAATGTATTGTCTGAGTTTAATGCCTTGGTCTGGGTAGGAGCATTTGGATTGCTGATATTTGTTGCGATATTTGCACATTGGTTAAGGCTGGCCAATGGGCAGTTTTATAAATAGATGGTGCCTATGGATAGAAAGATGAAAGTGGTGTTTAGTAGGTTTAAGTTTTGTTATTTGGTTTTGTTAGTATCTTTTATCTTCTCCTTATCATGTGTTAGCGCATTTAATTTTAATGGGACTGTTTATGATATCAATGGGAATCCTCTTGCCAATGCGACGATCAATATTACTACAAGGAGTGTTGTCGATTGGTCGATTGTTGCATATAATGCGACGACAAGCAATGAATCGGGATGGTTTAATATTACTATGCCTGATGTTGCAACTTGGCTCTATTCTCCGCAGATAACTCATAAAAATATTTCAATTCCAACAGCAAACTATACTGATTATGTGGGGCAGTCGCTTCCTGCATTTCCCTCATTTATGTTTGATACCCTTGGGAGCTTGAATTCTTATTTACGCGAAGCAGGCAGTTTTAATCTCACAGCTATTAATGCGAGCGGGGGAAGAATTGCGTTTAACTATCAGATCAAAGATACTTCACTCGGTTATCCTATTGCAGAAAGCTTTAATTGGGCAAGTGGAGGGATTTTTGAGGCCAATGTTGTCGTTCCTGCAAATCGCAATTATTCTGTTATGATTTTCCCCAACCAAAGCTTGCGCGTCAGTTTTGAATGGAATAATTTTACTTCTCGCGCGACATATAATATAACAACTCTTGCAAGTGGAAATAATATCTCCCATTACAATGGAACTACGCGAACAGTGCACAAGCAAGTAAATATCACTTTAAGCATGCCTCGTGTCAATGGAACAATCAACTTTACAAGTGCAATCAATGTTGCTGGACTTGATAACCTTTCTGTCATCGCCTATCTGATGGAAAGTGGCAATATGATCCATGCTTCTATGGGGGGTATGTTTGCTAATATGAGCGCGTTTACCAATAGCTTTACAGATCTTTTTAATACTACAACAGGAGTTTACAATATGTCTCTTCCTGCATCTGCTGAGAGTACTTCTTATATGCTTTTCGCCACAGGAAGAAATGGGACAAATTATCTGGGGGCGTTTGCAAATCTTACCATCCAATATGGTGCTGCCCCGGTGAATATTGATTTTGTCCTTCGGGGCTTGATAGGAAATCTCTCCTATATCGGCCTTGATGTTGCTGGTGATTTCTCAGCAAAGAAACTTTTTGCCACTGCAAAACAAACATTCCAACTTGTCAATAAGTCCAATCACAGCATTAGCCAGGCATTCTCGCATATGGAAGTAACGGTAAACTATTCTCAATGGGGTGCTCCAGAGTTCACCTGGATAGAAGATGTCCCTCAAACAGGAAATGGCAATTTCTCGCTGCCCCTCTTGAATGTCACAGGAATAAAAGAAATGAATATATTTGTTGGAGGGGACAACTATGCCCCCAAAAGAATATCTCCTCGAATCGATCAGATACTTTCGGCAAGGCATCTGCAAGGAGGAACCAATAACAATCTTAGCGCGTATAACATAACTATTAATTCATTCAGCCCAGGAGATATCGATGGGCAAGTAGCTGCAACTAGTATTTCTATGAGTCTTTACATCTCCAATTCAAGCTGTGACGTTCCAAGCCCTGCAAGCACTTGCCTTATTGGGGGAAGTGGACAGAACATGAGTAGTTTTAATCCCATGGGGGCGATCATGGGTGGTGGAAAACTAAGCTTTAGGATGGGGACAGGCAATATAAGCGTCCATTACGTCAATGTAGATATGATGGCCTCTGGACCTCCAGATGCGTTGTTTGATGACTCAACAACAGATAGAACGAGTGGGAGTTCTTTTGACCAGGCAGTGAGATTCGGTTCTGGAGGGCCTAACGTATATGATTTTATTCTAGTTTCTATACCTTATACCGAAACCGCAGGGAGTGGTCTTAATGATGCTAATGATGTCAATATGACTATTCCTACGCTCTATGATGACGATTGGAAAGTAATGTGGAATACAACTGCTAATGGGTCTGCTGCAAGTTCTTTGTCAGGAAACTTTAGCCACTATGTGGCCAAACAAACGGAATGGAACTATCTTCTTGGACAGACTAACTGCACTACTACGGCAAGCGAGTTGAATGCCTCCCGCCCATGCTACATCGATAAAACAGGCAATGTTATTTGGATTCGTTTGCCTCATTTCTCCGGAACCGGGCCAAGCATAGTTGGTACCACCGTTGCTTCAACTACAACGCCTGCTGCAAGTACTGATGGAGGGAGAGCTACAACCACTAATACATGGAAACAGACAATTATTTTGAGTGAGACACAAGTCATTAATGGATATAGTGCAAACCTTGGCTCCAATGAGAGAGTTAAGTTGACCGTTAATAATGAAGAACATTCGGTAGGAGTGTTGGCAATATCTGCGACAACTGCGACAATACAAGTAGCTTCAACTCCTCAGAATGCTACACTTACTATAGGGGAGAGCAAGAAATTCGAGGTGACAAATGATTCATATTATGATTTGAAAGTAACTCTCAATTCCATAACTGGAAACAAAGCCAACTTTACTATAATTTCTATCAGAGAAGAAATGTCTTCTGCGCAGAAAGTTGCCACACCTAAGGCAGACGATGTTCCTGGAGAACAAAAACAACAACAAGTCACTAAAGATCAGCCGATACAGACAAGGAATACTGAAAATAATAACTGGTATTGGGTGCTGGTCGTTGCGATAGTCCTTGTGATTGTAATAATCGTAGCGGTGTCAAGATCAAAAAGACACTAATAAGATACACAAATCTCTTTAAATATAGTATTTGAATGTTCATTATGCAAAAAGAGATAATAGATTTCATAGAGGAGAAAGGATTATCTCCGTTTTATCCTAAAGGAGTATCATCTAGACCAAATTCTTCTATATTCAAGAGTACCGATGCGAAATCTGTTTATCTTAGAGTAGTCAATGCGTTGTCCAAGCATTTCGTGTTTGACGATACAGCCCAGATATGGCAGTGTTTTCCCGTAGGTGCCTCAAATAGCGAGATTTTGAGAAGACAGGATTTCTTCAGGAAAATTCCCCTTGACTTAAGCAATCATCAATTCAAAGATTTCGTTCTTCCTAAACCTTATTGGAACCCGGCCTATGGAGTGATAGTAGTTACAGAAGATGAGAAAATATTTTTAGAATTGAAAGAATTAGACTGTCCTGTCAAATACTTGATCAACGAACAGGACGTCCTATCTCTAGAAAGTTATGACCTTATCCAAGCCATAGAATGTGAGAACTTCTCCAGAGCAATAGAACAGCTACCGCAGAGCATATTCCTTGATAGCGTAGAAGAAGCTTATCTAGAGAGGCATGTACGGACATTATCTGGATGGAAAAATATAATAGAAAACCTTTCAACTGGAGAAGGAGAAATTGCAGATATTGCAAAAGAACTTTTGCCTTTGCTACCTCTTGCTAGATCAGTGCAAGTAAAAAACCTGACTTATGAAGACATGCAAAATTTACTCTCAGATATAAATGACGGCGTCTCTGAACATATCAAATCCTTGACATTGTCTGGAGAGGCTCTTCTGGCGATGCTGCATAAATCGGCGCTTCCTTCTTCATTGAAGGTACATTTAAGACAAGAAATAATTAAAACGGGCCTACCTGATAGTCTATTTATTGAAAGCTTTCCAGTCGTTCTGAACGATGAAGAATGTGCTAGATATATAAAGAAACAGAATGCCTCTCAAAGCACAAGCCTAGCGGAAGAAATAAAGAGAAACTCTGATCAGTTAACTAAGGTCTCAGATAAGATAAAGAAACTCTCTGAAATGCTTTTGCTTGAAGATTTTAAGGCAGGGATATCTATGTATCTTAGGACTGCAAACCATTATCCTCAGTTAAGTGAAGACTTTTCAATGGTCTCTTCTAGAAACCTCTTCTTGGAGAATGCCCAGCCCATAACATTTAATTTGGGGCAAGGTCAAAACTGTTCCATATTAACTGGAGCCAACAGTGGGGGAAAGACAACCCTTATAGAGCATGTAATCCAGATGATATCCTTGCTTCATCTTGGGCTACCCACTAGGGGAGAGACCAAGATACCTGTATTCCAAGAAGTGTATTATTTTGCAAAAAACAAGGGTTCTATGAGCAAAGGTGCGTTTGAGACTCTTTTAACCCAACTGTCTACAATAAAACCTGGAAAGTCTACAATGATTCTTGCTGACGAGATAGAATCTGTAACTGAGCCCGGAGTTGCTGGAACCATAATCTGCGCTACAGCGAAATATTTTATTGAAAAAAACTGTTTTATGATACTTGCGACTCATCTTGGAAGAGAGATGCAAGGCCAATTGCCTTTGGGTGCAAGGATAGATGGAATAGAAGCAAAAGGACTGACTGAATTGTTTGAGCTCATTGTAGACCATAATCCCATAATGGGAAAACTTGCGCACTCCACCCCTGAATTGATAATTGAGAGGCTAGCATATTCACAAAAAGAACCTTACTTTATCCATCTTCACGACTATCTTAAGAAAAGAAAGGATTAAATAGAGTCATTTATCAAAGATTTAATGATAGTAAAACAAGGCTCTTCTGTGACTGTTGAGTATGAAGGAAGATTTGAGAACGGAGAAATCTTCGACTCGTCCACTCATGGAGATCACTCCCATCCACTTACTTTTGAAGTGGGAAAAAAGCAAGTTATCGAGGGTTTTGAGAAAGCGGTGATTGGAATGAGAGATGGAGATGAGAAGACATTCAGTGTAGAACCAAAAGAAGGATATGGGTTGCCCGATGAGAGGTTATTCAGAGAGATTCCAAGGAAATCCCTTCCCATTAAACCAGAGCCTGCGCCCGGGATGACTCTTGCAATAAATACTCCTGAGGGAGGGCAGATTCCTGTAACTATAGCAAAAGTAGAAAAAGATATTGTCACGTTAGACTTCAATCACCATCTTGCAGGAAGAAAATTATTATTTAAGATAAAAGTGATTGGAATAGATAAAGACCCTCCAGTACATAATCACTCGTAGAAATATATATATAGGGTAAAACACTTTCTCACATTATGAAAATGAGTGTTTATTTTATTTCCTTTTGTTTAATGATCTTGATGGTTTCCTTCATCTCTGCTTTTAACGAAAATATATCGAATTCTACTGGAACAGAATCCAATATAACTTTCTCTGTAAACGCCTCATTAAATAACTCTAACAGCACTCCTACTTTTTATAATAATCGAACTTATAATAATAGTTTTTCAAATAGAACTCGTCAAATTTTTATTGAAAATTTTACTTCACCTCAACTTCCTAAAAACGATACTTCCCCATCTTTTTCTAATGGTACTACCTCCTCATGGAAGGAAGATAATGAAAGCAACTACTCATATTTTCTGCATCGAGTAAATTACACCTTAAAGGTCACTGAAGAATCTAATTATACTTTCTCTTTTTATTATAATGAAAGTAATACCTCTTCGTACTACTCTAATGTGAGCAATTTCTCAGTTTATATCAATAGTTCTTATTCTATCAATGTCTCAATTTCTCCAAGGGTAACTAATTTTTCCTCATTTAATATTTCTCTTAAGGCTGCCTTAAATGCCTCGCAATATGTACGAACTGTAAACGAAGTGACCATAAACGTGGATCTAGGAAGGGCCATTTACGTAGTCAAAGGAAAGAAATCTGGGAAGCTCTTCTGGATTATTCCAGTTTCAGCAGAAGTAGTGCAGGAAGTGGATGCCACTTCAGGTGAAATAATTAATACTCGCTCTCCTTGGTGGAGTTTTCTTGCTTCAGAGATTTAACATATTTTTATTTGATAATGTTCTTCTTGTCCATCGCCATCATCACTAACTATTTCTTTTGAACCTTCTTTATATAAGACCTTAGAATATCAAGCACCCTATCTTTCTGTGCAGGAACAAACCTTAATGCTCCTGCCTGCTTGTGGCCGCCACCTTCTGGAAATGCTTCTGGTGCGTTCTTTAAAATCTCATTTAAGAAATCATGAACAACAAAGTTGGAGTCATCTCCCGCCCTTATAGTCACTAAATCACTCAATACCCCTATAGACACAACATTTCGAGTCTTTTTTTCTTCTTGATAAAAGTCATGAATCATTCCTACAACTTGTCCGGGCTTTGGATAAGCGTTCCTTGAGAAGGTCTCCTCCACAAACAATAATTGGAGAGTGGTTTTCCCGATAGTTTCTCTTTTAACTGTAGTTTTTGCTATATTTATGCCCCTTGCCTGCAACCCTCTGATGTGAGGATTCATAAGAGAGACTAGGGCTTTTTGCTTGTCAATTGGATCTCCAAAAACAACTTCAATATACTCTCTTGCTTCCATAAATCTTAATTTTGTTGAAACGTAGTCTATCAATGCGGCAATATCGTGCAAGAGCTCCTTTGTATACCCTTTCTTCTCTGCAATCTTGAGATATTCAATCATCACAGAAGGATTATCTATCCTATCGGCCATTCCAGATAATGCTGGAAGATGATCTATTGCTATATCTGGGTTTATGAATCTTGCAAGTTCAGTGCAAAGCATGCCTGCAGAAAATGTCGAACCATCTTCTTTAACAAGAAAAGGATTTATGTGGACCAAAACCTCTGGAGAAGTAACATCTTCCTCAAAGAAGTGGTGGTCTACGACGATAAAATCGGCACCATGAATCTTTCCTTGTTTGATCCCTAGAATGCTTTCAGAACCCGATCCTGTGTCTACGATGACTACTAGAGGCATCTTATTTGAGAATTTTGCTACGTCTGAAAGGGAATGTGCTGTGTCTTTGATGGAATCTTCTATTTCGTAGAAAGGAGCGGCACTTGGGGCGCGAGTGTAATATTCCCAAGGGGCTTTTCCCCCGCCATGTTGCTTGATTATTAGAGGGATTATTGCACGTTCCAAAGAATATCCTGAAGAATAGCCGTCACAATCATTATGGTGCCTTACAATTATTGGCCTATTCTTAACAATTGCAAGCCTTATTTCTGTAGCTGCCTGGATATATCTTTCCTTTAGTTTTTCCAAGACCGGACTTTTTACGAGAAATGGGACTGGATGAACTGTTGCTATCTTTCTTTCCTCTGCCTCGATGTTTTTTCTAAGACTAGAAGCCTCATTTCCTTCCAATTTCATTATCTTTCTTATCTCTCCTTCTAACGAGCCTTGAAATTCATTTATCTGGACAGTCACTTTAACTGCGTCTCCTTCTAATATATGTGGATAAGCTCGAACACCTGCTCCATCAAAGCCCTTTAACATGAGTGTACCAGAACCATCTACTAGAGAAAACAGTGTTGGTCCGGTTGTTTGTGCCACGCGGTCAATTACTCCAGCTAGAGCTATTGTCTTTCTTTCATGCTGTTTAAGACTTATCTTCGCTATAGGTAGCTCCATTGTAAGTGTTTACAGAAAAAACTTGTTTGTTTTCCTTCTGAATATAGATTAAAACAGTTGTTTGTTTAAATATCTTTCTAAATGTGGTTGTTTAAACGGCTGTTTTATGGATTTAGAAGATTATAAACCCATAAGAGGAGGTCCCATCCTTCAAAAAGAGTGATGAAGCGTCCTCTTCTGGGGAAAAGAGGTGTTATTATAATGATGGAAATTGGCTATTTAAGGGTTATGGAGGATGAATCTTGAGGAGAAATCTTGGTTAAAAAGAGGTTTTGAAGATTAAACGAACTATTTTAATCTGAACCGGTCTCATCATGTCGCCAAATTTTTTCTCTAGATCTAGATTTAAGGATTTTTCCGAGAGGGCTCTCGGGAGGAACACGAGAAAGTTCGTCCTCTGCAGCGAGGGGAAGAGAGCCTATTCCACAATCAATGCAGCACCATCCTCCGTAATACTCTCCAGTATGAACATTATAATAAGTTCCGTAGAGAGTCATATTTTCAAAACGTGTAGGGTGAAAAAATTGTTTTCCATCATCCGACTTATAAATTGATCTTAGAGGATGTTCTGGACTGTTTGACATTTTACTTTTATTAATGAAGGAGTATTTAAAGTTTTAGATAACGGTCTATGCTTTTTTGAGATTAGGGAATTTTTATTTGGTGTCAAGAATTGCTATTCTTGATCGTGATCAAGAACTGAAGAATCTGGCGGTTCTTGACGTTAAACGAACTATTTATTTTGATTCTTTGAAAGGTGCTGAGTGGCGATCTAAGAAGGTCGCTTTGTAAAATTGAACTGTGTATGTGGTTTGTGTTGGGCCGTCTTCATAAGAGCCTTTAGAACAAGTATAGGCATTAACTGTCCGAGGCGATTTTCCAGATTTTTGCTCTGCCCATCGCGCTAATGAGTTCAATCTTTTTCTCAAGGTCTTTCTATTTGCTTCAAGTGTTGGTTCGTGGTCGAGACTAAAAGATTCTGGGAATCCTACTGGAGTGGCAAATGCAAAGATTTCTTCTCCTTTTAGATTTTCGGCAAAGAAGTAATTTCTATCTCCACTTGGGTAGATAATCTCTCTAAGTCTTGGTGTTCGATGCATGATTTTATCATCAAAAAAACGATGCGCCACTGTGGCTTAAACGCCGCAGTTTGATGCAGGCGCTCGTTTTTTGGATGCTCAAGGAACAACTCCAGCTTAAAAGCTGGAGTTTTAGTCAAGTTCCTTGACATAAAAATTGCCTATTTAAGTTTTTCTGTTTGAAAAATAGCTAAAAATTGGTTAAAACGGCGGTTAATATAGATTATGCGAACTAATTGGTTTATTTATGATTAACCGAGAAAATTTGTAGCAAATTATTAAGATGATACTTAAGAATACCTTCTCTCAAATCATTCCCCTCTTCTCCGTCAAGATCCTTGCTTCCTGCTTGTTTACGAAAAGCAATAATATCTTGAAAGTGAGCATCGGCTAATTTTGTTCCTGTCTCTAGAATATTCAAATATATTTGAAAGGTTTGCTTTTTAGGGGCAATAACCTTTATCATCTCTGCTAAACCCTTAAATATAGAATGATGAATTTTCTAATTTATTTAAAGATTTGTATGATCGGGCGTGTTCGGCGCTTCGCGCCTCACCTATGTTTGAGGTTATTGTTTTAGACTTTGCCTGAGCCTTATACTTAAACGAACCTTGTTGTTATGCTGAAAGTTATTGTAGATAGCTAAAAGATTAAGCGGAGTGATTTCTACGGTAAAGATCGAGAATTCCCGTAATCAAAAGAAAAAGACCAACAGTGATCGCGAGTATATTTGGCCATATGAGGATGATTAATCCAACAATGATTGAAAGTACAGACGTTAAATCTTGAGTGTTTGTGCTGTTTGAGTTGTTTGTTTTTTTAGGCATAGGTGTTTAAGAAAAAGAAAGTTTTTATACTTTTTGACGATTATGTATAAACACCATCTACTTTCATGTCTTATTGCTAACTTTTTCCGATGCAGTAAAATAATAGGTGATGCTATTGGTGTTCAAAGGCGTTTAAGATTTGGTAATTGCGGCGTTTTGAGCGAGAGGTTTATACTGAGGAGAAGAGAAAGGCATCATCGTTAGGTTTAATGTCTGCATAAACGAGGCAATCGTGTCTCTGATGCAATTAATGCGAACTTATTTATAAAAGAGTTCGTATAAGGTAGCTTGTACGAAGTATTTTTTGGTTTATTAATGCGAATTTTTAGAAACCGAGATTTTTCATATCTGTATATCCCCAATATCCGTTTTGCTTGTCTTCCTGTACTAATTGAGGAATTATATTTTCTAGAGAACGTGCAAGAGCTCTTCCTGAGTCTGTAAGGAGATAACCTATCTTATCCTCGCTTTCTCTCGCGCCCCGTATTCGTGCTTGACTCGCCATCCCTCGCCTTACTGCCTCTTGCAACATGAATGCGCAATCCATATACTCTCGTTTATTTTTTGTTTCCCTGTATTTATTTAATCCTAACAGCTCCACTTTAACGCTGCCTGGAAAGTACGCCTCGTGAATAAATTTCTGAGTTGGTTCTTCTTTGGCTTTTTGCTCAAGACAATGGAGTGCATAAATACACGCATTAAATTTCTGCTGGTTGGTGTTAATCATTTTTTTAGAGATAAGGGGAGGTATTTAACTCTTTCTGTCGGGCGCGGTCGCGCCTGCGGCGCTCCTGGAGTTGAAGTTATTGTTTTAGATGTGGGGTGTGAGGAGAGATTAATACGAACTTTAATGCTTGTAAATGTTCTTTCTATGCCCTATTTCGATGAGAAGAATGATAAGATTGCTCTCAATGATATCGAGAATTATTCGATAGTCTCCTACGCGCAACTTAAATCCTGGTTCTCCGACTAGTTTTTCAACAAAATCTTGTGGACGAATCTTGATGCGTTCAAGGACAGAGATGATTCTTTCTTGGATTGATTTGTCCAGGTTTTTTAGTTGCCTTTCGACTTTATTAGGTATAATAATACTATACATTATGGGTCTAGATCTTCCTTCACTTGCTCGAAGGTTTTGTATTTGCCCTCGTTATATTCTTGTCGAGATTGAGCGATGCTTTTTTTCGTTTCTTCTGATAATTCAAGGCGATCTTCGATGAGATCCCAGAGAAGGTCTTCATAACTTTCCTTCTCGTGTAGTTTCATTACTTTGAGTTTGGCAAGGAGCTCAGTGCTCACTTGGATGGTGGTTTCTGCCATAATTAATATATACTTGGCTATAGTATATATAGTTTTCTCTCGTGCTTAAGAATTCTGGTTGTGCTTAAAAGATTGAGCTTGATTTTTGACGTTAATGTTTGTGGTGTTTAAAAAAATAGTAGTGGCCCTGATGACTACAATAGGCGTCATAAACCCATAAGAGGAGGTCCCATCCATCAAAAAGAGTGATGAAACGTCCTCTTCTGGGGAAAAGAGGCGATAAGATATCTAAGAATAGGTATTATTTAAATCTTATGCTGTGTTTATAGTTGTCGACGATAGAGAGAGTGTTTTTGAGTGTTTTTTGCTGTCTAAACAGATGTTTATATCTTAATATGTGGTGTTTGAGTAAATTAAATTGCTGTTTGAGGTGTCTTGCCCGAGTTTTTTGAAGTGTTTATGGGGTGTTGGAATGGTGTTTTTTATGCTTTTTTATCCTCGCTGATGTAGAAAGGTTTATAAAGTAGAGGTGTTGGTATACTATTATGTTTGGTTGGTTATTCAAAAATAGAGAAAAAGAGAATGGTGATGAAATTCGAGAAAGCTTTTCTGCTGTAAAAAAAGACATGGATGTTGTAGGAAAGTGGATCAAACACCTTGATGGAGCAGATAAACAGCTGTTTTCTATATTAAATTCAATAAAGTCTGATTTATCGAATATAAAAAATGAAATTGGAATAATAAGGGAAGAGGTTGATGCGATGAAGGAAGGCCATAATCATCAACAGGTGTTTGAAAATTTGCCTGTTTTAGGTAAACAAACAGGTGATGAAGATGTTTATACGGCTGTTCAAACGCCTGTTCAAACAGGTAATTTTTATGAGATTTTTAAGGGTTTAACCCCTCATGAGAGAGCATTGATATTTACATTAATGAATAGTGATCTAAAACTAAGTTATGAAGATTTGGCTTTGTTGATGGGGAAGGAAAAGTCAACGGTTAGAGGGCAAATAAATGCAATAAAGCAGAAGAGTGAGGGGCTGATTGAGGAGATTACAGAGAAAAATGGGAAAAAAAGAGTGTTTGTACCCCTAGAAATTAAGGAAAAACTGTCAAAATACGCAAAAGTGAGAGTTGGTAAAAAGAAGAAAGTTCGCGTTAATGCTGTTTCTGAGGAGAATTTGTCATGAAAAACAGAAAAGTGAGAGTTAAAGAGAGTGAATTTAGAGAAGTTTTTGGAGATTTTAGTCAAAAAAGTGAGGGAAGATGGGAGCATAAGAACGATCTTCCTGATGAGACAAGAAGTGAGTGCTTTGTGAAGAAAAATGGAAGGGAAATTTGGTTAGGAAAGGGTTAGTTTGCCGTCGCTAGACTAAAAAAGTGAGTGCAAATAAATGATTTGATTGACCTTAATCGGATAACCGAATATCTATATCATTTTTAAGAGAGTTAGAGAGAGAAAATTGGTTAAACGTACTTTTAGATGTCTCTGAGCTGGAAAATTGTGGGAAGAGAGGCTATTTTTTTAAGATCTGGAGAGATCTGAAGTATAATCTTCTTGTTATTTTCCTTAGTTTTAAGAATAGGTGAGCCTTTTTTAATGAGTTTTTGTACGTAATCACGTATAGAGCTCTCGGTCAAAGAGAGTTTTTGGGCTAAGAGAGGATAATCTACTGTAAATCCTTGTTCTTCTAATTGATAAATTGCAGAGAATACTTCCATCTCTTGTTTTGTGAGCCTCTTGAATTTTAAACGAACTTCTTTCTTTGCTTGATCTAGAGTCTCTAAGGCTTCTGAGATCTCGAATAGGTGCTGGAATGTGTGTTCTTGAGGGGTTCTAGAACCGATTTTTGTGTGTAAATGGATGTGCTGGTCTGTCTGCTGGTCTGTCTGTCTGTCTGCTGGAACCCCATCATTTCCACTGGAAACCATTGATTTTATGCCTTTTAGGACGTATTGATGTGGTTTTTGTGCTGGAATGCTGGAATTGGTGTGCTGGAATGCTGGGTTTTCTGGATTTTGTGCTGGAATAAGTGTGTTGGTCTGTCTGTCTGCTGAAGAGAACCTAGGTTCTCTCTCAACACTCTCCTCTTTTGATGAAGGGAAACTAAAATCTTTCTCAACACTCTCCTTCCTAAGGAAACCTTGGTTTCCTTGTGGGTCAACCTTCCTTTCAACAGGCCCTCCTGAAGGGAAACTAAAATCTTTCTCAACACTCTCCTTCCTAAGGAAACAAAGGTTTCCTTGTGGGTCAACCTTCCTTTCAACACTCTCCTCTTTTAGGATATCATCTAGTGTCTGTCTTAAGAAAGAAGTTTCTTCATTGAGAAAGGCTATTTGATCTTTGAGGTATTGAATATCTGCCTTTGCTTTCGCGAAGGCTTCTTTGATTGGGTCCATTAGTCTGTGATGAGGTATTAGATTATAAGGATTTAGGTAGAGAAAAGAAAGGAGAATTTATATAGAAGCCAATTGATAATAATATATGGATTGGTGGTTGGCAGCAAGCCTGGGTGTTGTGGGAGGACTTGCACGAGCGTGCTTTGGTCTTCTTCGAGCCCTCTCAAATCGAGAGAAGATAAGGGGAGAGTATTTTCTGACCTCTGTGGTAATTGCTGCACTTTTGGGAGGCATCCTGGGAACATTTCTAGATATAGATACCCGAGTTGCGGCACTCGCGGGATATGTTGGAACGGATATCTTGGAGAACCTTATCCCTGCGGCTGTTCCTAAAACTATCACTCTTAAACCATGAACGAAGTCATCAATCATCTTTTGATCTCGGCTCTCTTTGGAGTCTTGGGCGCGGTCCTGCGTGTTATTGTTACTGTCAAGAAAATGCAAGGCAGTGGAAGAAGTTTTGAGAGGGGAGCCTTCCTTGTTTACTTCCTCTGTGCATTAGTTATAGGTGCTTTTTCAGGGATTATTCTAGATTTCGGGAGAACCGGAAGCTTTCTTGCAGGATATGCGGGCGTTGATTTAATGAAGGGGTATGCTACTGCATTTAAGCGGACAAAGATTCAAGTTAAACGATAGTTAGAGGTCGATGTCTTTGCCCTTCTTACTAAAGGGGAGCCTGTGAGAAATAATGTAAGCTTCATCGATATCTTTTGGTCTTCCCCGCTTTCCTTTTTTTGGTTTTTTGTTTTGATTGTTCAAAAAGCAGTGCTCTCTCAAGGCATCTAATATGACTTGCTGCAGGGAAGAATAAGCGTAAACCTCTTTTTCGTGTTTGAGATAGGTATGAATCTGTTCTGGAAGGCTTAACAATACCTTTTTAGGCATATATCTTTTAATATCTTATTATATATAAATATATCCTCATTTCCAATGGTTATTGAGTTGCGTCGATAAAAATTACAAAATTAAAGGTATTTTAATTCTGGAATAAATGAATTAATTGGGAATTAATGGGGTCTCAAAGGATGCTTGGTTTGGTGTCCTGTTTCTTTTTATAGATATCATAGACCTCATTTGAAAGGCGCCAACGTCTGCGTTTCTTGTAATCTGTGCCATCTTTGTTCTTTGCAATCTCGATTATGAGGTGCTTCTTTTTGAGGTCTTGAAGAAGGGAAAGAGTAAACTCTTCATCTCGAGCTATTTCTCTGCTTATTTGGACAGTAAAGGCCGATTGAGGGGAGAGGGTAAAGAGATAGTGAAGTATTAGTTCTTGAATCTTATCTTTTTTCTGCTGAGATAGGGGAGGCATAGAATAAAATAGAGAGTTGATTATATAAAGATTGTAGGTAGAGGGATAACTAAGAAAGAGATAGTTTTATATAGAAATGAGCAAGAAAGTAATTACATTATTCTATTTTTATGACAGAGAAAAACAATGGAAGTATATCTTATATGGGGGCGCATGGGAGCGCAGAGGTAAAAGGTATTCTGCATCCACTTGTTAAAGAGTGGTTCTTTGGAAGATTTGCCGATTTTTCTTTGACACAGCTTTATGCTGTCAAGACAATATGGGACAGGAAAAACATATTGGTTAGCGCCCCTACTGGAGGGACAAAGACATTATCGGCTTTTCTTGGAATCCTCAATTATCTTGTAGGATTGGCGGCAAAAGGGGAGTTGGAGGATAAAATATATGCTGTGTATGTCAGTCCTCTCAAAGCATTAAGCAACGATATATTTGTGAATCTTGTGCAACCCCTGCAAGAAATAAAGACTTTGGCTGACAAAAAGGGAGTCAAGATGCAAGAAATAAGGGTTGGGCTTCGTACAGGAGATACAGATGCAAGCGAAAGAGCAAGGCAAGCACGGAAGATTCCGCATATCTATGTGACGACTCCGGAATCGCTTGGCATTGTGCTGGTGACGCCTAAGTTTTCAGAGAATGTAAAGAAGCTGGAGTTTGTTGTTGTAGATGAAGTGCATGCAATGACGAACAAAAGAGGAGTTTTTTTGAGTTTGGTACTGGAACATCTGTGCAGCATGTGTGTATTGGATCCTGTACGTATTGGATTGAGTGCAACTATATCTCCGCTAGAAGAGATTGCACGATTCCTTGTTGGAAAAGGAAGAGATTGCTTGATTGCAGATGTAAAGCTGATAAAGGGTATTGATATCGGGCTCGATTTCCCTGGAAAGAGCATATTAGAGGCTGAAAATGCAGAAAGCCAGAAAAAACTATATCACCTTCTGGACGGACTGATACAAGAACATAAGACTACTTTGATATTCACAAACACGAGAGCGGCTACTGAAAGGATAGTGCATTATCTAGATTTACACTTCCCTGGAAAATATGCTGGAATCATTGGAGCCCATCATAGCAGCATGAGCAAAGAGCAGAGGTTCATAATTGAAGATCAGCTGAGAAAAGGAGAATTGAAAGTGGTTGTAAGCTCAACTTCCCTTGAGTTGGGAATAGATATAGGGAACATAGACCTTGTAGTGCTACTTAGGTCCCCAAAGTCGGTCTCGAGAGCATTACAGAGAATTGGCAGGGCGGGACACCAGCTGCATTCTCAACCTAAGGGGAGATTCCTTGTGCTAGACAGAGACGACTTGGTAGAATGTGCTGTCTTGATGAAAGAAATGATTGAGAAACATATAGACAGAGCTCAGATACCTAAAAATTGCCTTGATGTGTTGGCACAGCAAGTATTTGGAATGGCAGTTAGCAGAGTTTGGGATGCTGAGGATATGCTTGCTACTGTGAGGAGGAGCGCGTGCTATATGTCATTGACAAAAGAAGATTTCTATGATGTATTGAGTTATCTGGCAGGAGATTATGCTCTTGAGCATAGAAGTGTATATGCAAAAGTATGGTACGATCCTGTGACGAGGCAGATTGGAAAGAAAGGAAAACTTGCACGTGTGCTATACATGACCAATATCGGGACAATTGCTGAAGAAGGATTTATATCAGTCGCAATTGGGGCAGGAGAGGGAAAGGGAAATGTTGTTGGGAAGATAGATGAAGGATTCCTTGAAAGAATGAAGAGAGGAGATATCTTTGTACTAGGAGGAAGGAAGTATCAGTTCCTCTTTTCCAGGGGAATGAAGGCATTTGTAAGAGCAAACGTTTCCAGAAATCCTACTATCCCATCTTGGTTCTCTGAGATGTTGCCTCTTTCTTTTGATGTTGCAATGGAAATAGGGAGGTTTAGAAGATTGATTAAAGAAAGATTAGGCGACAAGAAGAAATGTGTTGAATTTGTAAGAGAATATGCTCGCTGCGATTCAAAAGTCGCAGAGACAGTATACGAATATTGCAGAGAGCAAGAAAAGTTTGCGGCAATACCTGATGATAAGACTGTTGTTGTAGAAAAATTTAAGGAGAGTAAAGAATTCATGGTATTCCATAGTATGTATGGGAGAAGAGTAAATGATGCACTTGCAAGGGCGTATGCTTATGCTGCCGCAAGATTGAGGCATAGAGATGTTGAAATGGGGATAACAGACAGTGGTTTTTTTATCGCAGCGGAAAATCTTGATGGAGAGAAGATATTGAAGTTTGTCGAGTCTAAAAACCTGAAAGAGATATTGAAGGAGGCACTTGAGAGAACAGATGTGCTTCGCAGAAGATTCAGGCATTGTGCTGGGAGGAGCCTGATGATTCTGCGGCAGTATAAAGGTAGAGAGAAGAGCGTGGGGAAGCAGCAAGTGCATTCTGAGTTCTTATTTAGTGCAGTCAAGAAGCTAAGTAATGAATTCCCTATATTGAGAGAAGCGAGAAGAGAGGTGTTTGAGGACCTGATGGATGTAGAGAATGCGGAAGAAGTATTAAGATGGATTGAGAGCGGGAAAGTAAAAGTGAAAAGAGTAAATACTCCTCTTGTCTCACCGTTTGCTGTGAACTTGATGATGCAGGGGAGAAGCGATTTAATCAAGATGGAAGACAGGGCGTCATTCTTGAAGAGGATGCATGAATTGCATTTGAAGGCGATAGGGGAAAAATGACTAAATTAGAGTTTGTTGGAAAGTGTGTGTTTGTGGAAGCTAAGGGAAAGAAGATTTTAGTTGTTGGGGACTTGCATTTGGGATATGAAGAGGCGCTGAACAAAGCAGGGATTGGTGTGAGCAGGAGATTATTTGGGGAGATGATGGATGATTTTAAAGAGATATTTGGAAAAATAGGGGATGTTGATGAAGTTGTGCTGCTTGGAGATGTAAAACACGTATTTGGAACTGTATTGGGGCAGGAGAGGGAAGATTTCAGGAAGTTACTCGAATATCTTAGAGAGAGATGTAGGAAAGTAGTAATAGTGCAAGGCAACCACGATTCGATAGTTGGTTTCCTTATAAGAGAAAATACTGAAGTGAGGGATTGCTATTGCTTTGATGGCGTCTGCTTCTTGCATGGAGACAAAGATTTTCCCGAAATCCATGAGAGCAATAACGACGTATGGATAATTGGACATGCGCATCCTGCAGTGATATTAAATGATGGAGTAAAGCATGAGAAATATAAGTGCTTCCTGGATGGATATTTTGGGGGAAAAAGAGTAGTGATAGTGCCTAGCTTCGTAGATCACAGCCCTGGAGTTGATGCTAGGAGCGGAGACCTGGGTCTTGCATGGGACATAGACTTGAGAAAATTCAGAGTGAAAGCTGTAGGAGAAAAATTAGAAGTATTTGATTTTGGTGAATTGGGAAAAATAAAAGAATAAATATTATTTCTTAAACTCTAACAGAGGAATATTGATATGGAGAGGTAAGCCCAATTCTTCTTCTAGGGGGATGGCGCGAAGAGTGCATCTTCTTAGAAGAGTGTTGAATAATGGCTGCCTGAGATGATCTGGAATCTCATTCTTCTTCCAAGATTTCAAAAGATCCTTTGCCTCTTCCTTATTTGCTGAGAGCACAAGTGTGCCTTCAAAAGAGATCTCTCCTTGTTTTTGGCCCTTCTTGTTTTTTTCATTCTCATTAATCTCAATGTAGTTTAGAGAAAACTTAAAAGAGGCGGTGATTGGTTCGACCTCTTTCAATATTTCCAGCTTTTCCTTTTCAATCGATGTAAACTCTATATTTGTATCGATGGTGAAGGGGGTCTTGAATTTCTTTGACTTCTCACCAGTTATTTTAGTAAAGTTAAATCCTATAATGTTCATGTAAGAGTGTAATAAAGATGGTTTTTAAAAGTTGTTATAAATGAATATTATATTAGGTCTTCTTCGGAGATAACTACGAAGTCGCCAATCGCAATTATGGTGTTGTAAGGTACGAGAGCTTCCTTAGCTGGGGAAAGCTCGAGATTTAAGTTCCTTGTATAAGGGGTAGGGTCCTTGAGGATGAGTTGGATAAGCTCCCCGGTCCTAGTCTCAAAACTAAGATCTTTGACAAATCCCAATCTTCTTCCTTCTTTTGTGACGACAAGTTTTCCTATAATGTCTTTTAATGGCCTCTTTTCTAATCCCATAGATGTTTGAGCTACCTTTTGTATATAAACTTTTCTCTGCTGGAGTGGGGTGTCACCCTATGGTTTCGCATGGAGAATTGAGAAAGATTTAAAAAGAAAGTAGGAGGTTTTTTCTTTCTTATTTTTATTTATAAATTTTTCTATAGTATAGTATATAGTATATTATAATATATATTTTACACTAGGTATAAGTTCGTGTTATTATTTTAGTTATTGTTTGTTTTAAATAAATTTCCATTGGAAGTCAAGGTGTCTGTGTTTTAATTAAAATATAGATATAAGAAGAGATTTTACAATGAAATTCAAGTTGTTTTCAGTGGAAATAAAGGCTAGAATATCGATATGTTTATAAGAATGATAGACTAGCAAATATGATAAAAGGGTGTAATATGGATAAATTAGATAAGATATTTAGTTCTTTCATTTCGAATAACTTATTTAAAAATAAATCAGTATTGCAATCTAATTATAGTCCCGAGCAGATTACTCATAGGGAAGCACAAATAGAATCTGTTGCTTCAATATTGGCCCCCGCATTACGAGGGGAGAGAGTTAGCAACTTGTTCATATACGGGAATACTGGAAGCGGAAAAACTCTAAGTGTAAGATATGTGAGAGATAAAATACTTGAGAAATTGCAGGAGCTTGGAGGAGATTATCTACAGTTCATATATGTAAACTGTAAATTGAAGAAGGTAGCAGATACGGAGTATAGGATCGTTGCAGAGATGATACATGAGTTGAAAGGAAGCATTCCTGCAACAGGATTGCCAACCGACCAAGTATATCTTAAATTTATTGAAATGATAGATGTTAAAAAGCAAGTGATAATAATTATATTAGATGAGATTGACGAAGCAGTAAAGAAGATATCTGATAGGTTCATATATACTCTCACTAGATTAAACTCTGAGTTGAAAAATGCGCAGATAAGCATAATAGGTATAAGCAATAGTCTCACATTCATGGACCATTTGGATCCTAGAGTGAGAAGTTCTCTGAGTGAAGAAGAACTTGTCTTTCCTTCCTATAATGCGTTGCAGCTACAAGATATTTTGAGAGTAAGAGCGGAGCAGGCGTTCAAGGAAGGAGTGCTGGAAGAGGGAGTGATAGAAAAATGCGCGGCTTATGCCGCGAGAGAGCACGGAGATGCGAGAAGGGCACTTGATTTATTGAGGGTCGCGGGAGAAATATCAGAAAGGGAGGAGGGGACCAAGATAAAAGTAGAACATATAGACTCTGCAAACCAGAAAATAGAGAAAGACAAGATGCTTGATATAGTGGAGAAAGTTCCCAAGCAGTTTCAATTAGTTTTGGCTGCGGCACTCTCACTGCATAAAAATAAGATTGAGGAGATATTTACAGGAGATGTATACAACACTTATCAGGATCTGTGCCAAAAGACCAGAAATGAGGTCCTTACGCAGAGGAGAGTGTCTGATATTCTTGCTGAGTTCGATATGCTTGGCTTAATAAACACAAGAGTCATAAGCAAAGGCAGGCAGGGAAGGACACGAGAAATAAAACTTATGCTGCCTGGACCAATTCAAGATAAAGCGGAGGAGATACTTCAGAAGTCTTTGTATCTATAAGACATGCATGAAGAATTGCTCCATCTTATAAGAGAAAAAGGCTTATTGTTAGAGAGAGAAATATTTGAATTACTCAATAGTTTTGATAACTTGCAGGCAGCAAAAGATTTTTTGGAAGGGATTGAGAGATATTCTGGGCAAAAAATGATAACTCGATCTCTATTACACAACAACTCCTCTTATATCCAACAAGTAGTCTCAAAACTTCCTGGAAAAGATAAGGCTATGGTTGAACATACATTTGTAAATCTCGGAGTACACCTCGAAATAAGAAAAGAACAAGTAGTCGTCCCATATTCCTCAAATCTTAAAGCGAATAAGTATCAGATATTTACTGCAGACACGAAAACTGATAAGAAACTAGCCGTGTCAGATTTTGTAGGAAACCTCAGGGCGAGATACAGCCAGATGCAGAGGATATTGATGCAGAGGCCTGACCTGACTAACTTGATGTCAATAGGCAAAATATCTAGCAATAGGCAGCAAGTCAGTGTAATAGGAATGGTGAGAGAAAAGAGAATTACAAAAAACAAGAATATTGTTCTTTTGATAGAAGACTTGACTGGAGAGATACAAGCATTAGTAAGAGCAGACAAAGAAGAGTTGGCGACTATTGCAGGAGAGATACAGTTAGATGACGTAATAGCGATAAAGGGATCTGGAAACAGAGATCTGATATTTGCACAAGAGGTCTATTTCCCTGATGCATTCATCCATGAGAAGATTAAATTTGAAGAAGATATGTGCATTGCCTTTCTTTCTGATTTACACTGTGGAAGTGATAGACATCTTGGAAAAAGCTTACAGAATTTCTTAGACTGGATACAGAGCGATGATCCGCTTGCGGCAAAAGTTCAGTACATTTTTTTCGTGGGAGACAATGTGGACGGTGTGGGAATATTTCCTGGGCAAGAAAGTGTTCTTAAACTCAAAAGCATGAAAGAGCAATACGCGTTGTTGGCTTCGTATTTGAGGCAGATACCTAAAAGGATAACAATGTTCATGTGTCCTGGACAGCACGATGCAGTGAGAGTCGCAGAGCCTCAACCAATCATAGCAAAACATTATGCTCCAGAACTGTATGAAATTGAGAATCTGGTACTTGTAACAAATCCTACATTAATCAAGTTATTAGAAGCAGAAAAAGAGTTTAAGGTTCTTATGTATCACGGGGCCAGCATACATACATTCATAAGCGAGATACAAGAGCTTAGACTCATGAAGGCACACAAGACGCCAGCCAAAGCAGTAAGGCACATGCTGAAAAGGAGACATCTTGCCCCAACACATTCTTCTGTGGTATATATTCCTTCCCCAGAAAAAGATCCTCTTGTTATAACGGAAGTTCCCGACGTCCTCTGCACAGGAGAGGTTCATAGACTGGATATAGAAAATTATAATGGGGTGCTTATAGTAACTGGAAGTTGCTGGCAGGCACAAACTCCCTTTGAAGAAAAAGTCGGGAATATACCTGATCCTGCCAAGGTGCCTGTGCTAAACCTTAAAACAAGAGAACTAAGAGTATTGGATTTTGGAGATGTTAGCGAGGTGCAGCGTGAAAACTGAGGAATACTTCAATCATATCGAGACAGAAGTTCAGAGATATTTTGCTGTCGCAAGACAGGCGAGAAAAGTTGGGATAGATCCTGTGAGCGATGTAGAGATACCTATCGCTATGTCTCTTGCTGAGAAATCCATAGGTCTAATATCCACAATATATCCTCAGTTGCAAGATAAAAGAATAATCGACAGAATAATTGAATTAGAGAAGCAATATGGGCAGTTAGATATTGCAGTGGCTTTTGAGATTGCGGAGGAAATAGCAAGAGAGAAATTCTGTAAGTTTGAAAGCCTTCTTCAAGCAATGGATGCAGGGATAAGAGTCGGTTTTTCATATATAACATTGGGAGTTGTCTCCTCCCCCATAGAGGGATTTACCGAATTGAAAGTCGGGAAGACAAGAAAAGGGGAAGAGTATCTACAAGCTTATTTTTCAGGACCGATAAGGAGTGCGGGAACAACCGCTTCTTGTGTAGTGTTAATGCTGATAGATTACATGAGGGAGACATTTGGTTTTGCAACATTTGATCCAGATGAACAAGAAGTTAAGAGATATGTGACTGAGAACTATGATTATCATGAGAGAGTAAACAACCTGCAATACCTTCCTACAGAGGAAGAGATTGCCTTTCTCGCTGCAAGAATACCTATACAAATACATGGAGAGCCAAGCGAAGATAGAGAAGTATCAAACTATAAAGACCTCCAGAGAGTTGAGACCAATTTCATAAGGGGAGGAATGTGCCTTATTTTTTCTGAAGGCCTTGCACAAAAAGCACAGAAGGGATTTGGATTGTTAAAAGGATTACAAGGAAAAGGATTCAAAGCTACAGGATGGAATTTTTTGGCAGATTATATAACTCTGCATAAGAAGAGGGAGAAAGGAAGTAGTGAGGCTACTGCAACTTATATTAAGGATCTTGTAGCTGGAAGGCCGGTTTTCGGCCATCCATCCAAGAGAGGAGGTTTTAGATTCAGATATGGCCGGAGCAGAGTCGGAGGATTCTCTGCAACATCTATTCATCCAGCAACAATGGCATTGTCAGATTGTTTTCTGTCTGTAGGTACGCAACTAAAAATAGAGAAGCCCACTAAAGGATGCGCAATATCGATATGTAACAAGATGGATGGGCCAATAGTAAAGTTGAAGAATGGTAGTGTAAGAAAGGCAGAAGATTTTGAAGAAGCAAAGAAATTGTATGTAGAGACAGAGGAGATATTACATTTCGGAGATCTGCTTGTGTCTTTGGGTGATGTGATGAATAGAAACTATGAACTTCTTAAGCCAGGATATGTAGAAGAGTGGTGGGATTTGGAGGTTAGAAAAAAAATTGAGGAAAACCCTATATTGAAGGCTGCAGAAGATACGTGGAAAGTAACAATTGAAGAGGCTGAAGAGTACTCCTTGAAATTAGGGGTACCTTTGCATCCAAAGTATATCTATTTCTGGAAAGAGCTTGAATTCCAGCAGTTTTTCTCATTGTTACAATGGATAGGGGAAGGAAAGAATGAAGATGGAAAAATAGTGCTTCCATATAATCAGATGTTAAGGGAAACAAGATTCAAGGAAAGCAAGAGGGCTCTTGAACTCATTGGATGTGAGCATGAGGTGTTAATAGAACATGTAGTAATATCTAGAGAGAGCAGCAAAGCCCTTGCATTAAATTTGGGCTTGAATCTTGACGCAGAGAAATTTGGGGCAGACAATATTCTGGCAAAAATAATGGAAGGGGAAGTGCTTGAGCAAGTGCAGAAAGTGTCTTCATTTATTATAAAAGATAAGTCTGGGACATATATTGGGGCAAGAATGGGCAGACCTGAGAAGGCTAAATTGAGAGAACTTACAGGCAGCCCACATGTTATATTCCCAGTGGGAGAAGAAGGCGGGAGACTAAGGAGCCTGCAAGCAGCAGTGGAAGTTGGAAATGTGACTGCTGAATTTCCTATTTATTACTGTAGCAAATGTACCGAACAGAAAATATATCCGAAATGCGATAAATGCAAGGAATTGTGTCTTAAACTTAGATATTCCCCAAGCCAAGACAAGGTATTATTTGAAACAAACGAGGTGGAAGGCAGGACGTTAGAATTCAAAGAACAGAATGTAGATGTAAAAACATTGTTTGATCAGGCAAGGAAATTACTCCAATTAAGGAATGAGGATGTGCCGATGGTAAAGGGAATAAGAGGGACTTCGAGCAAAGACCATAGTTGCGAGTATCTTCCAAAAGGGCTTCTGAGGGCAAAACATAGACTAAACGTTAACAAAGATGGTACAATAAGATATGATATGACTGAGATGGCAATTACGCATTTTAGGCCAAAGGAGATTGGGACTAATGTTGAAAAACTGAGAGAGCTAGGCTATGAAGAAGATGTGTATGGGAAAAAGCTAGAGAGTGATGATCAAGTATTGACATTGTTCCCACATGATGTGATACTTCCCGCATGTCCTGCATCTGATGATGAACCTGCAAATGAAGTGTTTTTTAGGATAGCGAGTTTTGTAGATGACGAGCTTGAAAAACTATATGGGTTGCCAAGGTTTTTCAATGCATCGACTAAGAACGATCTTGTCGGCGCATTGCTTGTAAACATCGCTCCACATATATGTACTGCCACTGTTGGAAGACTTATAGGATTCTCAAAAACCCAGACTCAATTGGCGAGTCCTTTCATGCATGCTGCAATGAGAAGAGATTGCGATGGAGATGAAGCCGCATCAATGCTCTTGATGGATTTACTCCTAAATTTTTCAAGAAAATTCTTGCCTGCGCACAGAGGGGGAACACAAGATGCCCCATTGGTTTTAAATGTTAGGATAAGGGCAGGGGATGTGGATGATCAGATATTAGACTTTGAGCTTGGAAAGTATCCTTTAGAACTCTATCAATATGCTGAACAAGGGAAACATTCTTCTGAAATGAGGATGATAGTAGATACCGTAAGAGGAAGGCTCAAGAATGGTAAAGATCCCTTCTCAAATGTAGATTTCACTCACGATGTAGAAGATTTTAATGGAGGAGTTTTGAATTCTTCTTATAAGAGACTTCCAACAATGCAGGAGAAAGTAGAAGCAATGATGAATTTATGCTCTAAAATAAGGGCCGTTGATGTGAAAGATGTAGCACGTCTAATAATAGAAAGGCACTTTATAAGAGACACAAGAGGTAACTTGAGAAAATTCTCAATGCAGGCTTTCAGATGCGTCGGGTGCAATGAAATATACAGGAGACCTCCTCTTGCAGGCAAATGTCTGGAATGCGGAGGAAGGTTAATATTCACCATATCTGAAGGAAGTATTTTGAAGTATATGCAACCTGCACTGGACATAGCGAGAGAATATGAGGTAAGTACTTACTTGTTAGAGTCATTAGAGCTTAACGAAATGTACATACAGAGCATATTTGGGAAGGACAAAGAAAAACAAGAGAGCATTGCTAAATGGTTCTAACCTAGAAAAGATAATAAATTATAGTGGGAATAATCAATGCACCCATGAGTTGTATTCTTCTTGTACCTGAAAGGATGCAGAAAATTCCTAGAGAAGTAGCGGCCAAGAGTATTACTAGATGGATGATAGAGATTAAGATATCTGAATATGCCAAGAAAGCAAAATTAAGATTTATAGCAAACAGTAAATAAAATATTAAGATGGAAAGAGACCGATAATCTATCTTGTTCATCAATAAACAGAATCTTCTTGATAGAAACAAGGAAATAGATGCGGAAAATATTATCGATAGGAATATAGCTGACAAAATTGTAAATGTGAAATCTGAAGGCTTTGAAAGAAGAGAGTCTACTGCGAGAGCGGTTCCCGATCGGGACTTATGTATTGCAATCACGGTGATGTATGAAAGAGCCATGACTGACACACTTGTCATTCCTGTAAGAAAAAGAAATCCCTTTCTTGACTGAGAGAAAAGTTCTGAGCCGAATGTTGAGGCATGACTAGACCCTATGCCTGGAAGGAAAGAGAATAAAGGTATGGAAAAAAATCCCGCTGCGAAACCTTTCATAGTCTCTTTCCTAGAAAGTCTTAGCTTTGCAAGAGGAATAAATCTTTGTTTTGCAATCTTGTCGCTGCTTTTTATGGACAGAGCTAGAGATGAAAGGCCAAAAAGGCCAGTAAGGAGAGGGAATAAAGGATCAAGGCTAGGCAAGCTGAAAGAAACATGGCCTAAAACCCCTGCTAAAATAAATACGAACCCCGATTTTAGAAAATCTTTCTCCCTAAAGATAAGATAGAGAGATAGAAAGACAAGAACGAATGGGATGAAAAATCTTAGAGAATTGTAAAGTGAAGGCAAGAAATAGAGATATACTGGAGAGATAAATAGGATAATGGGGATCGAAGCTAGAGCACCAAATGAGGTCATGGCTACAGCTTCTTGACCTCTGCCTTCCTTAAGCATCTCGTGGCCTGGAAGAATGGATAAAAATGTGTCCTCTTCTGGCGCTCCAAGGAAGATTGAGGGTATGAAATCAATGCAGGAATGGGAAATAGACATGGCTATAATAAAGATGGAAGCGGGGAGCAGTAGAGACTCTGGAGGAGAGAGGAAAAGAAGGAATGAAGCTACAAGATTAATGTGGATTCCCGGGGCGAGGCCTGTGAAAACTCCTGCCAATATCCCCAAAACAAACGCTATAGACAACTCTAGGAGCATGGAAAAGATAACGTAGAGGATTAGATAAGTCTTTTCTCTATATCTTTTGGATTCTCCAGAATAGGACTGCTTGTACAATCGCAATAGCTATAGAGAATTCTAATAATCTAATTGGAATCCAGAAGGTGGAAAATATCACAATGCTCTGAAGTATGTAAAGAATGCCTAATGATCTTGACATCATGTCCCAAGAAGATTTAATTTTTGAAAGAGATATCCCGAAAATTATTCCAATGATACCTGTCGCTAAAAATATCCATTTATCATTTAGTGCAATATGGAGAGAGAGGAGGGGGAGTAAGATATTAAGTGCGGGCAATAAAACAGCAATTGCGAAAATAGATGCCGAGACCCTTAGAAAAGTCAATCTCTTAACCTTAGCAATCCTTTCAAAAGCAAATAATACAAATGCCATCAGGATGGCTTCCAGAACAATCAGTATCCTAGTTACAGATGTGAAGTTTTGCAATATAAAAGTCATTGAAGACTTTAAGCTTTCAGGAATAGACTCGAGAGTTATGGCTTGATTTGTCACAGCAAAACCAATTAAGTTGAGAATAGTATGCAGGAAAAAAACAATTGCGAAAATTACCGATAAGACACTTCCTACCTTAAGAATATTCATGGTTTTCTTAAGAATATTTGGTATTTAACGCTTGTGATTGAAAACAACTCGGTGCACAATAATTGAATCTCCAAAATAAGATTCCTTATGCCCATATAACCTAACATCTTCGTCTTTAAGATAAGGAGATGTCTTTTTATAAATCGCAGTAATATTATTGTCCAACTTCAACAAGATTTTTTTATCCTTTATGGACATAGATATTATCTTACCTGAAACGGTTAATTTTTCGTTATCTACAGACTGTCTCAGCTCTTTATCTGAACTTATGGGCTTGTAAGGCATCCAAAATAGGAGGAAGAAAAGTAGAGCTATACAAAAAATAGCAAGAATGATAGATAACCTAATCATCCAAGTCTTATGTGCCTAGATTATTTATTCATTTGCCAAGATTTAAAAGCTAGGCTAACTTGATTAAGACATGGAGTTGGCAAAGTTCATTGCTGCTTTCAGCATAGCGCTATTCGTATCTTTCTTTGCAGTTGAGTTGTTGTCTCTTGCATATCAGGCGCCGGAAGCGTCAGGTCTCTCGTGTACTTCTTCATCTCAATGTAGCTCATTAATAGAAAAGAAATGCGGGAAGGCGCCATTGGATTTCGGTAATGGTGAATATTATTCTTGCCAGTCTGAGGTCTATTCTTCTGAAGATTACAAGCGGTGCAACCTTGAAGCTGTGAAGGCGGGAGAGACTTGTCAAAAGAACCTTGCAGTACAATATCAGAATTATCAATTGATATCTTTCCTTCTTTATGGATTGGTAGGAATATTGTTTATAGTTGGAGGATTTATATTCCTAGGGTATAGGAGCATAGGTTCTGGACTTCTACTTTCTGGAGTTTTTGTAATATTATTCTCAGGATATATCTCATTGTTCTCAGCGATAACCTCGTATAGTACATTGTTTAGAGGCCTTATTGGAGGGAGCGAGGGAATCTCTCCTCAAACGTTCCAGTTGATGAGGACGTTGCTCTATTTTGTGGTAAGTGTCTTGTTGATAGTAATGAGTTATTTCAGGCTTGATAGACCTGGATTGAAATCTGAAGAATATTAAACCTGTTTTTTGTTTATTTTGTAGTTTCAGTGTACTTTTTAATTTTATATGCAATAAACATGATTGTGCTCGCTATACATGATAATATTATAAGAAGCCATATTTGAGGAATTATATTTTTAGTTTCTGAATTAAAGATGAGAATTTTGTTCATTGCTCCCTCGCTTACAACTAGAGGAGAATAAGAGGCTATTTTTTTAGCAAGAGGAGGTAGAGACTCCAAAGGACTTATTATTGATGAAAATACAAGTAGCGCTATTGCAATGAAAAGAGAAGTAGCAAGAGAGGTCTCTTGAGACTTGAAGAGGTATCCAATAGACATACCTAGAATGATAAAACAAGTAGCCGTTAGAATAATGATGGTTATGCTCTTCCCTAATTCTGGAAGGATATTCAAATTAAGAAAATACTGCCCTAGAAAAATAATAAATATGGTCTGTACGATAACAAGTATAAAAATTGTTAAGAAAATTCCCCCCACAAATATCAAGCCGTTTGTCTTACTTGCAATATTGCGCAAGTAAGCGTTTGAATTTCTTTCTCGTACAACAAGAAGTGTTGAAAATATTAGAGATGTAAACATAATAAATATCACAATAAAGCTTGGAAAGAGATAGTCTATAAATTCAAATCTTTCCTTTCCTTTTCCAATACTTTCTTCTGAAACTGGATAGTGGCTGATTTTTACTGGATTAAGGGCTTCTTCTACATTTGCATTCCTTATTTGTTCCAATCCTTTATCTATCTTTTCGAGTTCTGCTCTGAAGACAGAAACTTCATTTTCTGCCCTTTCAAGGTTTTTTCTTATTTCATTTAAACTAGTGTAAATTTGGTCTGTTTTATTTTCACTTTTTGTAATTTTTATTAAACCTAAGCTATATTTAGCCTTCTTTGTAGTTTCAGAGATTTTAGATACGGCAATTTTTAGGGGTTCACTTTGGTTTGAAGAAATAATTTTATTTTCCATTTCATTACTTAATCGTATTGCTTCGTCTAGGTCTTCTTCAATGTTTTTTATTTGTAATTCTCTTTTTTGAATTTCTTGTTCAATTATAGGCAGGTTTTCATTTACTCTCTGGATATTCTGTAGAATAATATCTGTCCTTCCGATAATTTCCTTTACCTTTATTTGATAAATTTCTAGATTGTTTTTTAAAAAATTAATTTTTCTTTCTCGCATTTCTTTCGATAATTCTTCTCCCATGCGCTCTATCGAATCTGCAATTCTCCATACAACGTTCTGTTTTGAATAATCTAGGTAAGTTTCTAGATCATAGGTATTCTCATTTATTTTATTTTTATCTGAAGAAGGTACACTTCTTTTTATTAAAGCTAGACATACTTCGCTACTAGATGAAAGTACACTATTTCTACATTCCTCCATAGTATCTATTTTTATAACATTATATGATCTTGCTTTAAGCATTTCTATCAGTTTCACACCCGATTCTTCGTCTGCTTGAATGTATAGCGCAACTCCGACATTCTTTAATTCTGCCCCGCCGAGCCCAAAGTTTAAGAGTAGAATTAGTGCAAGAGGACCTATAATTAATGTTAGGGCTGAGAACCTTGAGTGGAGGAGAACGAATAAGTTCTTTTTAATAATCGCATTTGTCTTTTTAAACATATTATATCACTTTATTTCTTAGATCTCCTTTCTTAATTTCTAGCAAGGCTCCATTTTCCATAAGGAAAAATTTTGTACAGAGCCCATCTATTGTCTCTAGAATATGGGAAGTGATAATGATTGTTTTTCCTTTATTATGCAAATTTATAAGGAGAGATGTTAGTTCTTTTGTTAGTTTGCTGTCTAATCCAGTGAATGGTTCGTCTAATACTATTGTTTCTGGGTCGTTTATAAGAGCACAAGCAATATCCACTCTTTTTTGAGTCCCCCCAGAGAGGTTGTTAATTGTTATATTTTCATACTGCTTGAGAGAAAGTTCTTGCAAGATATTATCAATTACTGCCCCTTTATTTCTTACTTCATAAATTGTGGCGAAATAATCCAGATTCTCCCTTACTGTCAGGGATTGATATATGGCATTATTCTGCATTGAAAATCCTAGCTTGGAGTAAATATTAATTTTTCCACTAGTGGGTAGCAGGGATCCAATAATGATCTTTATTAATATAGATTTTCCACAACCGCTTTCGCCAACTATCCCTATGATGCCTGGAGAATTTATTATAAAATTTAGATTTTTTATTACTTCTTTTGACCCATATTTTTTATAAAGACCTTCTATTTCCAGCAACATCTTTTATGCTAGTCTTTTTTACTTTAAAATAGTATGTTTTTAATTTTGTTTTGGCTCTTCTGCAACATAAGTGTCCAAGTGCCATAGGCCTCTGCTACCTCTCGGCTCTAGATTTTCATATAGGCCTGAAGAAAGGGACAAAACAACGGCGCATAGCTCCTTTGATAATGGCAGAGAGGTCCTTTTTACCCTCTCTATTCTATCAAAATATTTGTGAGCTGCAGCCAAAATCTTATCACCATCTGAAAAATTCACAACTATAGGAAAATATAATCTGCCTGAAGTTTTTAGAAATTCTCCTGACTGAACTATCAGGGGAACAATCTTATCCGTACCATCGGTGCCTCCAGAAGGTATATGAGTAGGGTACCATCCTAGTTTTCTTGCAGGCTCTTCTGCCATGCCTGAGATATCAGAAACAATGAAGTCTACTTCAAGTCCAGGATGATTTTGTCTTATTGGTTCAAATAGGTCTCCATTGTAAGGAGTCACTTTATTCTCTAAGCGGTATTTTGCGAGATTTTTCTTCGCTAACGACCATTGGTCTTCTACTATCTCGGTAGTATATAGATGCGTGAGCAATGGATTTGAGGCGAGAATTATTGAGATGGGCCCTATTCCTGCGCCAAGTTCAATTCCTATATCTCCAGAGCTGACTCTGACAGACTCGGCCACTGCGGCAGTCGTTTGATTTGGCATGAAAAGCTCATCCGAGATCTCAATAGTCAAGCAAGAATCTCTTATATTTAGAAACTTAAAAGTTTTTTCTATTGTTCTTGTCATCTTTTTGGAACTGGTAAGGGTTATAAAAACTTTGGGGTGATGCAAAGCAACTATGGTTTATACAGTATGGAATTCTACTATGTCTTTGTCTTTCAGGATGTGAGAAAGACCAACTCTCTGATTTGGAAACTTGCTACTAGGACCAGTTATTCTGGTCTCTTTGATCTTCAAAGAGAATCCTTTTGCTATCTTTTCTGCGGCATCCTTTACAGTCAGACCATTAGCTATGACAAGAGGAATCTGTGATGGCAATTTGCCTGGTTCTTTAGTATATATTCTCATCATATTCATCCCTTCTAATATTTTATGCCTAAGTTCGTCAAGACCATGATTTGTAATGTTAGAAACCAAAACTGCAGGGATCTTCTTGCTCCTTATCTTCTCCTGAAGCCTTCTGAACTCATCCTGAGACAACAGGTCAGATTTAGTGTAGGCGTATAACCGTCTTCCATATGACCTCGCTAGAATCGGAGAAATCTTATCTATCTCTTCGAGATTATTTATGACAATCAGTATGCAATCTGCAGTATTCACAATTCCAATGTCAAAGGTCTCTGCTCCTATCGCGGGCAGATCTACAACTTGCGCCTTTACACCTTGATAATAGAAAGTGCCTAGCTCTGGTTGATTAGTGGTGAAAGGGACAGGACTTATACTCGGTCTTGCATTGGTCAAAACAGACAGAAGGGAAGATTTACCCACGTTTGGAAAACCTAACAAGACTATCTGATAACCTTCTTTCCTTACAGTTTTCTGCGTTGTCTTGCCTACTTTCTTGTTCTTTTCTTTCTTCTCAAGAAATTTTTTTAACCTTGTCCTGAGGAGTGCAAGGAGATTCTCAGAGGACTTATGTTTAGGCGCGGCCCTGATCATATCTTCAGTAGCGATTATACGTTCTTCTAGAGTTTGCGCTTGCAGATATCTTTTCTCGGCTTGAACATACTCTGGTCCTGGGTTAACTGGCATGAATCTACTTAATCAGAGGGTTTATTAAGTATTTTCATTATATCCGGAAATGAGGTTCGTGAGAAGAGAGCTTAAAAATGGGATGACTGTGGTTGCGGAACATAGAGACTTGCCAGTCGTATCATTTAGTATAGCCAACAAATTTGGAGCAGGATATGAAAAAGATCAGATAAAAGGGATCGCTCACTTTATAGAGCATCTAGTTTTTACAGGGACCAAGACCAGAAGCCATGAAGACATAAGCAGAGAGATAGAAAAAAGAGGAGGAGTGGTAAATGCATTTACTGCCAATGAAGTCACTTGCTTCTGGTTCAAATTGCCAAGTGAGCATCTCTATCGAGGCATGGAAATATCGCACGATATACTTACTCATCCCACATTTGAGAAAAAAAAATTTGAGAAAGAGAAGAAAGTCATACTTGAAGAGATAAAGATGTATCATGACGATCCTGGCAGAAACGTGCATGATAAGATAGTCGAAAACATGTTTGAGAAACCATTCGGCACCGGAATAATAGGCAATGCTAAAACAGTATCTGCTCTGAAAAGAGATTTTGTCTTAAAGTATTTCAAAAAGAATTATTCGCCTGAGAACTATATCGTGTCCTTAGTGGGGAAATTTGACATGGATAAGCTCTGCTTGTGGTTGGAACAGAAATTTATTAGAAGAGGAAAGAGAGAGAGCATTTTACCCATTAAGATAAGAAATTCTGAAAGTGTAGAATCTCGAGAAGGAATCGACCAAGCACACCTAATATTTGGAGTACATGCCCCATTGATGAACTCTAAGGACTATGTATCTCTAGAAATATTAGATGCCTATCTTGCTAATGGAATGTCTTCAAAACTCTTTCTAAAGATAAGAGAAGAGAAAGGATTGGCTTATAGTGTAAATAGTTCTCTCAACTCTGAGAGAAGCTATTCTTACTATACCATATATGCCGGCACAACAAAAAAAGCTGTGCCAGAAGTCAAAAAATTGATTATTGAAGGATTCAGAGAAGTCTCATCAATGACTGAGAAAGATTTGCAAGAAGCCAAAGAGAGGCTTATAGGGCTGCAGCAGATCTCACGAGAGGAGAGTTTGAGAGTAATGCAAGAACTTCTTTTTTATGAGCTAGCATCTAAGGCAGAGAATTATTATGAAAGACAGAAGTTTGTTCAAGCTGTCAGGCTTGGAGATGTAAAGAGACTTGCAAAAGAGATGGTCTTGAAGTATTCTACAGCAGCGATAGTGCCCAAGTAAGAACCAAGGTTCTTACTAACTCCTGTGAATTTAATAACCTTCCTGAAGAGAACCAAGGTTCCCTCTCAACACCTTCCTTCTGAAGAGAACCAAGGTTCCCTCTCAACACCTTCCTTCTGAAGAGAACCAAGGTTCCCTCTCAACACCTTCCTTCTGAAGAGAACCAAGGTTCTCTCAGGGATTCATAATCCCTGATGACCGTCAAGAATCAGCAGATTCTTGAGGCCTTGTGGGTCAACCTTCCTTATGTCGGGAACCGATGAAAACCACACCTTTCAAGGTGTGGTGGTTCCCGAGCATCTCCAAAAACGAGCGCCTGCAACAAACCTCGGCTTTTAAGCCGAGGTGGCGCATCGTTTTTGTGATTAAGAAACATTATCTTTCACTTATCAAATTTAAGAAAGGCAGATATCTAAAATGGGTTTTCTTTGGTGACATCAGTTAAATATACAAGCTCTTGTCAAATAAATTTTCAAAAATAAGAAAACAAGAGCTTTCTCAGAGAGAAAAAATCTTATCTTCTCTTCTTTTTCTTTGAAGCTTTCTTCTTTGGCACTTTTTAATCCTCCTCTTTTTGGTTCAGATTAGTAAGACGAGCTTATATTTAAAACTTTACCAAAATTTCTTGAAAAATTTTCTGTGAAAAATCTCCTTATTGTTTTTTTCTACGATAAGGGAAAAACAAAAAATTTAATAATAAAAGATGAATATTTTCCTTTAATGGTTAAAAAAATTACAAAAAATCTGACTAGAGCATTTTTATGTATAACTTTTCCTGATGAAGTGATTAAAGAGATAGCCAGAATCCAGGAGATTTTGTCAGACATAAAGTTTACAGGTAAGCTTACTGAATTGGAAAACCTTCATCTTACCTTGAAGTTTCTTGGAGAGATTGAAGATGGAAAAATTGAAGAGATAAAAAATAGACTTTCGAAATTAAAATTTGATGCTTTTGAAGCAAAACTCCTAAATATGGGCACTTTTTGCAATAGAAGCATGCCCAGGATAGTCTGGGTTAAAATAGGTGGAGCAGGCATATTTGAACTTCAGAAGCAAGTTGATGATATATTGGGTGATCTTTTCAAGAAGGAAGAGAGATTCATGTCCCATATGACTATCGCCAGAGTCAAGCATGTCTCAGATAGCAGGAACTTTAAAAATTATATTAAAAATATGGCTCTGAGAGAAGTAAGATTCAATGTCAGTAGCCTTGTATTTATGAAGTCTGAGCTTGGAAGGACCGGGCCCAGATATACTGAGATGTACAAGGTGAGTCTATAATTAGAAACATACCTAAAAAGGTTATAGCGTATTTATAATTCTGTTGTTGTGCAAAAGATATATCCCATAAACATGATATTTTTAATAGGGCGCCGATTTTTTCTCTCATGAAGCGCAACGAATACTCTATACTCCAAGCTTATCAAAAAAGATTTGGAGACTTGTCCTGGCCTTGGCAGTACCGCGATCTGGCCAAACAGATTACATATGATTTTCTACACGACTACAAAGAATTTCCCCAGCAATTGGAGAATGCAACTCATTGGGTGCTAATTGGAAGTGACAAAAATAAGTTGAAGACACTTGCCCGCTATACCTCTGCAGCATTACATTTTTCGGGAGTGAAGAATGCTAGAGTAAATGTGGCAGAATCATCTGAAGAAGCGACCTTTGGAAAAAATGGAGATGATTCATACTTCATTTCTGTCGATTCTTATATACTTCCTGCTAGAGGAGGAATTGGAAAAAATCTTGCCTCTATATGCCTGAGACCCCTCGAGATCATTTTTCGCAGATGTTGACATTGCAGTCATGAATTCAAAATGCGGACAAAGGCATCTGTCTTTTTTCCGATGACTGATCTTAAATCTTCTTCTGAAGCCAGAAAAATCTCTTTTAGAGACTTGAAACGAGAGAGCAATTTATGTGCTGTTGCTGGACCAATGCCTGGAAATCCTTCGAGAATAAATTGCATTTGCTGATGTTTTGAGATTAAAAGGGGCTTTGGGCGTAGAGGCGCAGGAGAGGATTTATCTTTTTTTAGAGCAAGGATGCATAGATATTTTGCAGTGTCTTTATAATCATGAGTGAAGATTATGTGAACTCCATGTTCCAGTGCAAGAGAGAGGAGGAAACCGCGGAATGCGTTCTCATGGAGCCCTCTCGAATACACATCTTCTTCGATGATGCCTTCCAAGATAAGAAGATGCTTCTCATATTGCTTCAAATTATTAATCTGATCAAAAATTCTCCTGTTTATTATAGAGGATTTGAGGTCTGAGACGGTCTTTCTTTCTATCGCAATATCTCTTATAATATAATCTGCTATGGGTAGCTGTTCAAAATGTAATTTCACAGGCTTTAAAAGCAATTCTGCAATTACTGATGAGGACTTTTCACGATGGTCTATGCGAATCAATGGTTTTTCATCCACATAAGTTCCTTTTTTAGAGAAAATGTCATAAAATTTCATTTCTTATTATACATTGTCAATAATATAATGCTTGTGGAATGCAAGATGGTAATTACAAGAGAGAAGATAGATAGAATAAAGAGTTCTTCAGAGGCATCCTCTCTCTTCTAAGTATCTTGGAATATGCTTCATGCAAATTCATTCAATGTGGGGTTTTTCTTTTGGTCTTTCATTTCTTCTTTTACGGACTGAATAGTTTTATACATCTTTCTTTCTCTTGCGGATGATGCATAGTGATTAATTTCATCTTTGGTGTCTTTGGTGATGAGGATGAAGAGCTTACCAGGAGCAAGTCTTGCTGTTCTACCTGCGCGCTGGATCTTTCTTATTGCACTTGGGACTGGCTCATAGAAAAATACCGCATTCACTTCTGGAATGTCAAGACCTTCTTCGCCTATCGAAGTAGCTATCAAAATATTTACTTCTCCAACTTTAAATTGCTCTATAATTCTTTTCTGATCTTTCTGAGATAAGCCCGTAACTCCTCCGTGTTTTGTGGTCTTTTTTGCCTGACCGACAAAAATCACCGGTCTCGCGTTATTTATAATAGAAAGCCTATGGCAAATAAGAGATGCAGTGTCCCTAAATTGAGTAAATATAATGGTCTTGGCTTTTGGATTATCTTGGAGCTCTTTTTCTATGAGTGAAGACAACTCTTCTACTTTTGGATGTTCCATCTTATTTGTCAGAAGATGTTCCAATGAGATAAAACAGGCATTGAATTCTGATGACTTTACCAAAGATTGCACTGCCTTGCTCTTCTTATCAATTGCCTGTTGTTGCAATCCCCTGAGATAAGTATGTAAGCCTGAAAGAGTTTGAGTCTCTAGAAGTTCAAGCGCGTGAGATATTTTGATTGCTTGAGCGGTGAGAGACATTCCGTGCATTGCAGCAAAGTTCCTGCATTGTACCTGCATCGCAAGCCTGTTCTGAAGCTTGAGAAGAGTAATCTTATTTGCAGGCTCATGAAGAAAACGACTCTTTCTCAGTTTGTCTACACAAGAGTCAAAGATTCTTTTGAGTAACACTCGCAACTCAATAAACTCTTTTGGGAAAGGCACCTCTATCTTCTGGAAATCTAACTCATGAAGGTATTGCCTGACATCTTCTGATGATCTTTGCCTTAATTCTATCTCTTGAATAGAAAGATGTTCACAAATCTGCTTTATAATCTCTGATGACGTGCCTGGAGAAGCTGTAAGTCCCAATATCCTTTGTTGCTCTATTGGTGCTTGTTGCTTGTATTTAGCAACCACTTTAGTGTAATCGTAGTTCTTCAGGCATCTATGTGCTTCGTCGATAACGAGCAGAGCAACATCCTGAGAAGTGTAGAGCTCCTGATGTAGATCGTTAGCTATGCATTGAGGTGTTGAAAAAATGACTTCGGCTGTCTGGTAAATTTTTTTTCTCTTTTCTGCTGGAACTGAGCCCGTGAAGAGTTGAAGGTCTGCAAAAAGTTCAGGAAGATTCTTTTGAAAATACTGATAATGTTGCTCAGCCAAGGGTTTTGTCGGTGCAAGGAAAAGAATTTTCTTGGCGGGAAATGATTTTAGGCGCTCTACTGCAAGCAATAGAGCTATGAGGGTCTTGCCTAAACCCGTTGGGAGGACAACAAGAGTGTTTTTTGATTTTGCTGTTTCAAATATTCTTTGTTGGTATTCTCTGGGAACAAGGTTTAATATTGTCATGTAAATCGCCTGTCTTTCAAGTCATTTAGAAATCACGTTCTTCTTTATATAATTATGTCAAGGATTTACATTCTTGTGGTTCAGTCTGAGGCGGCGCGTCGTTTTTTTGAGATTTATACTAGAAGAAGGGTGTAGAGGAAGAAGATGACTGTGATGGCCACAAGAACTGTCCAGATTGTTTTTGACCCGAACAAAATCTGGGTGCCGTCAAGATTAGAGAATGGAATCAGGCTAGTGATAGCGTAAAATGTCGCGAATTTTGCGAGAGGTTCCTCGTTAAAGAAGTAACTTGCCACTGCCAAAAAAAGTGACGCGATAACTCCCGATGTACCAATGAGGCCATTGTGCCAATCTGTGACTTCAGAGAAACTATAAAATCCATGCCTTTTTGCGGCGCGGTGTCTTAATGCTCTCGCCTCAAAAGTCAATATGGTCATAAGGAATAGTTTGCCTGCAGTAATTAATGAGGTCACAAGAGGAAGGATGATTCCTGTAGGAACTTCATTTTTAAAATAAGCAGTAGGACGGAATCCGAAACGCTCCATATGCCAGATGCGGTGCTCTGCCCTTATGTCAAGAGAAGCAGCGACAAGTTTTTTTGCGCCTACTGAAACAACCAAAATAATCAGAGCGTAATATGCTGCCTGAGATATAGATGTCCAGCTCTGGTTTAGTATCGAAGGCATGGCTATTACGACAGACAGGATAATCCCCGCTCCCAAAAGATTTTTAATTTCCTCAGTTTCCATGCATCTCTCTAGAGAATGTTTTATATAAACATTATGCGAGTAGTGTGCAAGCATAAAGTATAAATACTCATACGCATAAATCTTGTAATGTTGAGAGTAAAAAGAGTGAGTGAAGTTATTGGGAAGAAAGCTTATACTTCGGAAGGTGATTTCTTTGGACAAGTAGAAGAAGTCAATCTGGTAGACAATAAGATAGAAGGATGGAGAATAAGAGTAGGAAGCGGTTTTGTAAGTTCATTGGGCGGGGCCAGAGGGGTTGTGATACCTCATCAGTTCGTTAAAGCCATAGGAGATGTCTTTGTAGTCAATAAGGCCTCTTTACCTGCAAGAGACGAGAGTTCTGCGATGATAGAAGAAATGCCTGCAAGCGATGGTTCTAGAGAAGAGCTGATGTAATTAGGTTAAGCTATAGAATGCTCAGGAGAGCTGTAAGAGAGTTAAGTCGTTTTGTTAGTGATTCAGAAGATAGCCGCTACTCATCTGAGGAATATTCTGAAGGAAGAGGAGGTGAATTGGCGGTTAAAACTTATAGGTATATTCTGCCTGGAAGAAGAGTTGAGGCAGTAAGGTCTGGAGAAGGAAAGAGAGATTTATCTACGGAAGTCTAAAGATTGGAATTCTTTAATCCATTTTGGCTCCGACGCAGCTAAAGGTTTAAATAATAGGAAGATATATTCTTTGATTATGGCCTATGAGACGATTTTTAACAGTGAACTAGCACAAACGGCGCTTGTCTTCGTTTTGGTGTTTACTCTTGTCAACGCAGTCTTGCAGAAGTCAAAGATTCTGGGAGATGGAAAGAATAGCGCAGATGCTCTTGTGGCGCTTGCAGTAGGCCTTTTAGTATCTACGGTAGGATATGCTACTGACATAATAAGAAGACTTGTACCTTTCTTAGGGGTATCTCTAGTTGTGATACTAGTTTTCTTGTTATTAGTGGCGATATTCTTCTCAGAAGGAAAGTTTGAGTTGCATAGTGGGGTCCTGATTGCATTTGGGATTATAGCATTTGTTGCAGTAGTAATAGCCGTCGCTAATATAACGGGGGCGTGGACATATGTCAAGGACTTCTTTGCTGGAGGAGATGACAATTCTTTTGCAGCAAACTTGATATTGATATTGGTAGTTGTTGGAGCAGTATTTTTCGCATTAAAATATTCTGTCGGGAACCGATGAAAACCACACCTTTCAAGGTGTGGTGGTTCCCGAGCATCTCCAAAAACGAGCGCCTGCAACAAACCTCGGCTTTTAAGCCGAGGTGGCGCATCGTTTTTGTGATAAATAATGTCAAAATAATGTCAAAATCAGGCTTCAAGAAATCCTTTTAATTTTTTTAATGCTTCTCTGCGCATGCTAATATCATTCTTTTCTGATTGAGTCATCTGGGCAAAGGTCATCTGACAACCTTTTGGCTTAAAGATTGGGTCCCAACCAAACTTTTTGTCTCCTTGCGGCTGCACAATCTCGCCATCAATAGAACCTTCAAAAAAATGGATCTCGGCAGGAGAAGCAGCGTAACCTATGACTGTTGTAGCCTTTGCAAGAGGGTTTTGAAGTCTAGAGACCAAGGAAGAGATTCCTTCTAAACCCAAAGATTCCATAAACCATTTTATAAAAGGGCCTGGAAATCCATTCAAGGCGAAAAGTGAAAGAGAGGTATCTTCGACTATACATGGGCCTTTATGATGTTTTAAGGCTTCCTTTAGCTTGGCAGTTATGATCTCACGAGAATCCAGACTTTGTAACTCTGGAAGATCCATTTCTAGCTGCTCTACATCTCCAATAATCTCTTTAACCTCTAAAAATTTGTTTTTATTACCTGTTATGAAACAAAGAGCCATATTTTTGGAAATTTAGAGAAGTATAAATATCCTCTTGTATTGATCTTCTTTGCTGATAAATAGTATATTCATGCCTTATCGATGTATTTATTCGAAACATATTTAAATAGCCTGAGGATAAGTAAGGTATGGTGTATACGATTGGACAATTTCTCTCTCAGTGGCAACAGGCAGGCGTGTTCGACTATCTTCTACCTTTCCTACTAATATTTGCAGTTGTTTTGGGAATACTTTCTACGACTAATATCCTTGGTCTCAATAAAGGGATTCATGTGATAATTGCGCTTGTAATCGGGATGCTTGCCTTACAGTTGAATTTTGTCCCCGATTTCTTCAGAGAAGTGTTTCCAAGACTCGGAGTTGCTTTAGCAGTGATACTAGTCATAATGATATGTATAGGTCTATTCATACCTGATGAGGAAAAGAGGTATTGGTTCTGGGGATTGGGGGCGATTGGGTTTGTAGCGGCGTTAGTGGTTCTTTCCCAGTCATTTTCATCATTCGGGTGGTATTCATCGCTGGCATATGATGATTATGTGGGGTGGATTGTAGGTGTTGTGCTGATAATAGGAGTAATAATTGCAATCGCTTCAAGTGGATCGCATACAGGTGGCAATCATGATGGAAGAGTCACTTTGCGGTCACTAAGAGAATAGTATGGCGCAGATAAACTTATCGGGAATTGAATATTTTGTACCTCTTATAGGATTTATACTCGTATTTGTAATCATATATGCAGTATTGAATAAGACAAAAGTATTTGAAAATCTTTGGCTTGAATTGTTCATCTCTTTCTTGGTATCTACATTATTTATATCAGTCATAGGGCCCTTGGAGTATATACAGGCGATAACTCCCTGGTTTGCAATATTGTTAGTAAGCTTGTTCTTCATATTAGTACTGACAGGTTTCATAGGGGACAAAGATGATGCCTTGAAGAAGTGGGTTGGACAGGCATTTGTCTACATTCTCCTGTTAGTCTTCATTATTGCCGCATTTTTTGTATTCTCATCAATGATAACGCCGTATATACCCGGATCTGGAAATTATGGAAGTGGTGCTAATAAAGATGTATTAAAATTAATTTCTTGGGCTTATGAATCAAAGACTGCCGGTGCGTTCTGGCTGATTTTAGTCAGTGCCCTTGCAAGCTGGATCCTTGTGAGAAGCGGAAAGAAAAAGTAAAATTTATTAATTATCCTTCTGATTCTCTGAAATGAAAATAACCAAATTAGGACATTGCTGTCTGTTAATAGAAACAAAAGGATTGAGAATACTTACTGATCCAGGCAATTATTCTACCCGACAGAATGAAGTAAGAAATATTGATTTGGTATTGATAACTCATGAACATCAAGACCATCTTCATATGGAATCATTAAAGATAGTATTGAAAAATTGTCCAAAGGCAATCGTTGTGACTAATGATGCAGTAGGTAAGATTCTTGAAAGAGAAGGAATAGATTATGAGATTTTAGAGCATGGAGGCCAGAGGAAATATGGAGGTATCATGCTTGAGGGCTATGGAGAAGAACACGCAGAAATTTACAGTACAGTCAATCCTGTCCAAAACACAGGCTATTTCATTGACGGTCGCCTTTTCTATCCTGGTGATGCATTTACTGATCCTGGAAAAAACATTGATGTCCTCGCATTGCCTGTAGCGGGACCGTGGATTAAAATAAGCGAGGCGATAGAATATGCATTAAAGCTACGTCCAGCCAAGGCATTTCCTGTTCATGACGGAAATCTTAAGAGTCCTGGAATAGCGCATAGATTGCCTGGAGAGATCTTAAATAAGGAAGGAATAAAGTTCATTGTGCTGGAAGAAGGTAAAGAGTGTGAATTATAGAAACAGGACAAGCCCCGCACATTATTTATGGCTGTGAAGATTCAGGGGCCGGAATTTTATTAGAGGGTTGCGCCTGCTGCTTGTTTGGAAGCTGAGGCAACAATGCTTTGAAAGATCTTTGGGTCTCAACTATTTCCTGCTTTATGTCCTCTACATTTGTCATGTAGTCTCCCACTTTCTGCAATACGGAGAGCTGAAGGCGGTCAATGGTCCTCTCAATCTTCTTGAGGCGCTCATCTATGTATTCTACCTTAGTATCTATGATGTTCTTGAAGTCGAGCGCACGTTCAATCTTGTCTTTCAAAGGAGTTAGCTTTTCGACTATTATCTGCTCTGCAATCTCATTGACAACATCTGAGCTTATATTTCCAGTGTATGGCTCGTATGCAGGATATTGATATTCCTGCTGTTCCTGCTGGTTGCCATATGCAGACTGGGAAACGGCGGCCTGGGAAGGATTAGTGTTTTCCTTAGTTATCATTGATGGCTGCATCTGTGTTTGTCCTGAATCTGAAGATACATCCATCGCAGGATTTATCACTGCCTCCTTTATCTTGGATTGAGCCAGAGCTTCCCTCGCTTCTGATTCCGAGATTCCCTGGCTCACAAGAGATTTCTCAATTTCCTGCTCAGATATTCCCTGTTCCTGCATTCTCTGTATTTCTTCTATAGTGCCCATTATGTTTTCCTAAAAAGATTTAATTGTCTTTGAAGTATCGCCAATTCCTCTTTTCTGGCCAGAGTCATCAATTGTTCTGCAATCCTTTGCAGGAGCTCTCTCATGCGAAAATGGTCTTCTTTCAGAATGATTATGTCTCGCTTAATCTCCTGCAACTCTCTGATGTTCTTCTCTTTTTCCTCGACAAGAGACTTGCCTATAAGGAGAAGGCGGTCTTTGAGGAGCCTAAGTTTTTCCTCAAGATCGTGCATTTGTAATGAAGATTCTGGAGGTGAGAGAGTATCCATCGTAAATAAAAGATGATTGGGTTTAAAATCCTTCCTAAGGAAACCAAGGTTCTCTCAGGGATTCATAATCCCTGATGACCGTCAAGAATCAGCAGATTCTTGAGGCCTTGTGGGTCAACCTTCCTTTCAATAAACTCTCCTATCAAAATAAAGGAGCACCTATAGAAACCTATTTAATATTTGGTCTGCGTGGAAATGATGAAAGAACATGTTTTTTACTGAAACCTCTCCTTTGTACGCCACAGAAGTGCAGCGCAAACAAGGAGAGGAAATATTATTTGTAAATTTCCTTAAAGCTCCTTTTGTTCCAAGCATTGCAGAGAATCCAGACGTAATGGCCAGGCTGATAGACATACTTGTCGAGAACCCTGCAATTTCCAGAATAGTTTTTGTGCAGCAGAGGAATTATCATTACTCATTTGAACAGACTGCGACATTACAGGAGATTGCCAGAATATTCAACTATTTCACCAAGCAGGAATCAATACTCTCTCCTGTAAAACTTGCATTCTTTGGAGATGTACAAGAAGTGTATGCCGAACTGAATTACCTATTTCTTCTTCTAAGGCAGGATCCTCTTCTTTGCTTCACCAAGCTGAAGAGGAGGATAGCTACTTTAAGAGAACAACTAAGTCTGCAAGAAGGAGACAATGGGAGAAGGAATTATTTTCTTTTTCTTGAGAGATTCGCTAGCATGCTGGAAACTACGAGGCTTTTCATACTCTGGAATCAACATGGAGCACCAATACTTGGCAGAGAGTTTTACAGTACAGTCTTCAGACCAGACATATTGCCTAACTTCACTTTTACAAGGCTTGTCGCGCAATTTCCCGAGAAGGCGCGTCTTGTAGATCAATATCTTATCGTATCTGAAGGAGAAGAGATCCCTGTAACAATACTCAAACATGGGGAAGAGTCAAAACATTTTTACCATATACTTCCACCCGAGTTTACTTTGAGTGAAGAACATCATACTCTACTTCATCTTGCAAGAAATGTACTTATAGAACATAGGCCAAAAGCAGAGGAGTTCACCGACGCTGAAAAAACAAGACAAGTATTTTTCAATATCTCACGCGACTTACTTTCAGAGCTTGGTCAGAGTAAAAAAATCCCTCTCACACACAGAGAACTTATGAGACTCGCGCGTATCTTAGTCAGGTATACCATAGGATTCGGACTCATAGAAATTTTGTTGCTCGATTCTAAAATACAGGACCTTGTTTTAAATGCACCGATTGCACAGAATGCAATGTACGTCAGGCATGAGAACTATGGAGAATGCGTTACAAATATCATACCTAGTTATGAAGATGCAGAATCGTGGGCGGCAAAATTAAGATTGCAATCTGGGAGACCTCTTGACGAAGCTAATCCTGTGCTTGATACCGATTTAGTATTCGGCAATGTTCGAGCTAGAGTGGCTGCGATAAAAGAACCACTTTCTCCTGCAGGATTAGCTTATGCTTTCAGAAGACATAGGGACAAACCTTGGACGCTGCCTCTTTTTATGGAAAAAAAGATGCTTAACTCTTTTGCAGCAGGGCTATTGAGTTTTATTATCGACGGTAACAGGACATTGCTTGTCGCCGGTACAAGGAGCAGCGGCAAGACCAGCCTTCTTGGAAGCCTTATGTTGGAGATACTGCCAAGTGTCAGAACTATAGTGATTGAAGATACACTTGAATTGCCCGTTGATTCTCTCAGACAGTTAGGGTATGATATTTTGAGAATGAAAGTGAGAAGTGCATTGACTTCAGGCACAACTGAAGTAGAGGCGTCAGAAGGAATAAGGACAAGCTTAAGACTTGGAGATTCCGCACTTGTAGTAGGCGAAGTAAGGAGCAGCGAAGCGAAAGCATTGTATGAAGCAATGAGAGTAGGTGCCCTGGCAAATGTCGTCGCAGGTACAATTCACGGTGATTCACCTTATGGAGTTTTTGACAGAGTTGTGCACGACCTTGATGTGCCAGAGACAAGCTTTAAGGCAACGGACATAATAATAATAACAAATCCAGTGCGATCTCCCGACGGGCTTCATGCACAGAGAAGAATAGTTCAAGTAACAGAAGTCAGGAAGCACTGGCTGAAGGATCCTTTACAAGAGAAAGGATTTGTAGATCTCCTGAGATACAATGTAGATCATGACCAACTTGAACCGACGCCAGAATTAATCAATGGAGACTCAGATATATTGAAACAGATAGCCTCTGGTGTGAAAGGGTGGGCTGGAAATTGGGAAGCGGTATACGATAATATACTTCTTAGGGCAAAAATAAAACAGGAATTATTAGAACTTTCTATCCATATGCAAAAACCTGAGATACTGGAAGCACCATTTGTTGTCAGATCCAACACAGTATTTCATGCAATAAGCGAAAAAGTGACAAGAGAAAGAGGACTGCCCTTCCTTGAATATGTCCTCCCACTTTGGAGACAGTGGGTCACAGAAGCGGTAAGAATTCTATAAATTTAATGTATCTATTGGTATACTTAAGTATACTTGTAATGTAAACAATGGGCCTTGAAAAATGGCTCTCAGAAAGCCTTATATAGGTAATTTTGCTCTTTTACAGTACGAAAAAGATGGTATATAAGAGGTATATTACAGTACATGGCAAGAGGTATGGGCCCTATCTGTATGAAAGCAAAAGAATAGGCAGAAAAACTGTCTCAAATATTGTCAAGAATTCTAAGAAAAGCTCATTTTCACCGACGGTATTTTCTTACATTGGTTTTTCCCTGCTTGTTTTTACAGCACTGGCCCTGCTTTTTTTACAGCACTCGAGTTTTACCGGAAGAGCGATATTAGACCTTGAAGACCTTTACAGCACTGGAGAGAACCTGAGCGGGAAAATAGTACTCAAGCTGCAAAAAGGAGAATTGCTTCCGCTAGAAAGCCAATTTGATGTCTCCCTAGGCAGTCAAACTGCCTTCTTCCCTATTTCTAAAGTAAATTCTTCGCTCATCTCAAGTGGAAATTATTATATCAAAGATGAGAAAATCTCAGGTTCGGGCTTTGGGCTTGGAGTCCCAGGCGAGATCAAGGTATACCCTAATATAAGTTTTCAACTAAGACTGATAAAAACCGAATTAAATAAAAAACCTGAAGCTCAACCTGAAAAAGATTCTCCTGCTGAAAACGAATCTTCGAGTGATGAGAACCGAAAAAATGGAGTTGCACTTGAAGAAAAAAAAGATGATGAATATAAAAAAGAAGATTTTGAAAGCGAGAGTGAAGAAATTAAGGTACACCCAAGTATACCTGTAGATTTGCCTTCTGAGAAAGATACAAAGTCTGTTAAAACAACTGAACCTTCAAATAAAAATAAACCTGCTGGAGAAGAGCAGACTGCAGAATCGCCATCGCCCGTCGAGACTCCTCAATTATCCCAAGAATCTCCTGAAATATCGTCCATAACCGGTGCAGCTATATTTGAAGATGAAGAATTAATCTCAGGAATAGTATCTTTTGGAAATGAATTCAATTATGAATTGTCCAAGCATGATGGAGTAGAAATAGTAAGCGGCAGTGTAAATATCGACGGAAGAGAGCTAAACAATTCTGTAGTCAAAGTCGATGTCTCAAGTGGAAAAGTAATAGTCAGCACTTCTTACTTTGAGACTGAGAGAGGATTTGGAGAGAGATACATAAGCAATGATATTGTAAATGTAGAGATTGATATATCAAGATGGGGAATAAAATCTGAGAATGGCTTGCTTAAAGTGGCTCTTAATTCTCAGGGAGAAGAACTACTATATCTGCAGAAAGAAATAACTGTATCAGAAAATAAACCTGAGAAAAAGACATCTTCAGGAAATGCAACTTTTGCATTGAATGAGACCCTCCCAGGAAATGTAAGCGTAAAGACTCTTAGAAAAGGCATTCGTCTAGGAGAGAAAGTCAAATGGACAAAGAACGTGACATTAAGTGAGATAGGAAATTTCACAATTGAACTCCCCAAGGAAGCTGAGAACATAACTGTAAAGAAAGTTGAAGAGAGTGGAGAGACATTTGCTATAGTATCTATGAACGGGATAACTGGAAATGTTGTTTCAGGCAGAGTAAGTGCAGAGTTGAATTTAGAGAGAGACAACGGTGGAGGATTGCTTAATTGGATAAAGAGTTTCTGGAGCACTATTACTGGAAGGGCAGTGAGTGATGCTGGCGCTATGCTTGTTGAATCAAGTAATAGCAGTGTTGTTCAAGTTACTCTTGCAGATAATGTCACTCAGTATACTATTGAATATGAAACACAGGCACCTAAAGCTTTTGAGAGCAATATTTCTAGTGGAAAGCAAGTCATAATCTCAGGGCCGGATTCTTTGAATTATACTGATGTGGTTTCGTTCACGGTGATACCAGAGATTTTGAGTGTGGGACAGGAAGCGGGAATACGAGTGTATTGGCAGGAAAATCAGAGTTTTGTGCCGTTCACGGCGTTGGACACAGACAACTCAACAAAGTTGGATTATCTGGAGTGGGTGACTCCTCACTTATCGAATCAGACGTTCAATATTACGTTTGGAGGGCAGAATGTTTCCAATCAGCCGTATAACAACATCACTTTAGACAATGATTTCTGGCACCTGACTGTTAACGACCAAGCGCCGTACAATTCTCTTGTTGGCTATTGGAGCTTTGACGGCGATAATGCGACGACGGCGATGGA